>Ga0181358_1001588_pt1 | contig 10408 bp, 11 predicted proteins | sample Fa13VDMM110SD_FD_130096 | JGI IMG/M metagenome (GOLD analysis project Ga0181358, IMG submission 130096) | Freshwater viral communities from Lake Michigan, USA - Fa13.VD.MM110.S.D | ecosystem: Environmental > Aquatic > Freshwater > Lake | place: USA: Michigan | collected 2013-09-24
CACGTGGCGAACTTTACCCGCCCCGACGAATACCGGGGCCGCTCGGCCTTGGCCGCGATCCTCGATGACGCGCAGGACGTTAGCGATCTGATCGAATACGAAAAGCTCGCTGCACGTTGGGCAAGCTCACAGGCAGGGGTGATCAAGACCGAATACGGAGCGGACGAGGAAATGGCCTCCGTCCTGCGAGGCGACCGCGACCAATTCGGCAACGACACCAAGCTGACCGCGCTGGAGCCGGGGCGCGTGAACTATCTCAACACAGGCGAGTCGATGGAGATGTTCAAGAGCGGCGACCGCCCTGCCGCAGCGTTCGCCAATTTTGTTCAATACCTTGAGAACCGGATGTGCCGAGCAATGGGAACCTCTGCTCGCGTCATGCTCGACCGCCCAAGCGCGGGTCCGGAAGCGCGCAAGGATTTACGGCAAGCCGAACGGACGTTTGATTTTTGGCGGGGGCAGATGGAAACGCAAATGCTCAACAAGGTGGTGCGCCTCGCCCTCTTGGACGCCGCCGCCCGAGGCATCTTGCCCTCTAATCCCGAGGTCGTGCGCGGCGAATGGCAATGGCCGGGATCGGTCAGCATCGACGCTGGCCGTGATGCTCGCGCCGACATCGAACTCTGGCGCATGGGTCTGGCGACCGCTGCGGAACTTTACGGCGAGGCGGGCCACGATTGGCAGGCCAGCATGAGGCAGCGCGCAAAGGAAGCGGCATACATCCGCGAGCTTTCCGTCGAGATGGATGTGACCCCGGCAGAGATTAGCAGCGGGGTCGAGTCCGTAGCGACTGATCCGAACCGCGCCCCGGTCGAGACGCCTGTTGCCGATGGCACACAAACCATCAAAGACGCAGCATCATCCGCACAAAATATCGACGAAACCGCCCTCAACGGCGCGCAAGTGCAAGCCCTCTTGGAGTTGGCGCAGTCCGTGGCAAGCGGAGTCATCCCGGTTGAAAGCGCAAAGGGTATCGCTGCCGCAGCCTTCCCGCTCATCTCGCAGGAAATCGTCAATCGCATTTTCGATAGCATTGAACCCGGAGAGGTCACGCCCGAGCAAATCCGCGAGGCCGCGAGCAAGTCTGAATTTTCCGCTATACGCAACTTTGCCCCCGAGAAATACGCGCACATTGATTTCAAGCCGACCGAAGCATTGGCGCAGGAAGCCGCGCTCGGTCTGGAGTGGCGCGCTGAATACAACCGAGGCGGAACTGAAGTCGGAGTCGCCCGCGCGCGCGACCTTTCCAATCGCACAAACCTTTCCCCCGAGACGGTTCGCCGCATGAATAGTTTCCTCGCTCGCCACGAGGTCGATAAGCAGGGCGAGGGGTTCAGCCCCGGCGAGGACGGGTTCCCGTCCGCAGGCCGCATTGCGTGGGCTTTGTGGGGCGGCGATGCGGGACAGTCATGGGCCAGAACTCGCGTAGCACAAATGGACGCCGCCGACGATAAAGAGGACTTGGCGGAAGTGGGGCCGCGCGGCGGGATCAAGTCATCCCCGAAGGCTCCGAAGTCCGACACTCCGAACCCGGACCCACAGGGCGAGGGAACTGCCGAGGGGGACGCCTCCGGCAAGCGCGGGGCCGAGGTCACGGCTGAACAAGAAGCTACGCTGCAAGCGAAGGCTGACGAATTTAACGAGAAGGAAAGCAACACGAAGAATGGCAGGGCCACACTCGGCGCGCTCAAGTCAGTCTTTCAGCGAGGACTCGGAGCGTTCAACACATCGCACTCGCCCCGAGTGCAGTCCGCCGAACAGTGGGCATTTGCTCGCGTGAATGCATTCCTTTATCTGCTCAAGAACGGTCGCCCGGAGAATCCAAACTACACGACCGATTACGATTTGCTGCCCGAGGATCATCCAAAGGCAGCTAAATAACGGAGGCGATTGCTTCTTCTGTTCCTGCGGGAACTGGCAGGGGGGCGCAAGCCCCCCGCCTCCACCCTCCCTTTGACAGTCCCGGCTTGGAATGACCAAGACCGACCTCGCCATCCTCACAGGCGACATTGACTCCGCTGCGGCCACGATCAAAAACGTCTCCGTCATCACGGTGGGCGAGGCGCGCGGCCACGGGATGCAGATTGACGAGAAGACCCTGCTTCAAGTTAAAGCCGCTGCCGAGACTTACGTTGGCGGGCTGAAGGTCAAGACCGACCACTATTCCGGGTTCAACGAGATTGTCGGCGCACTCAAGAATTTCACCATCGACGGCGATCAACTCCGCGCCGATCTCTTTCTGCTCAAGAACCATGACGCCACGGCTCGCATCATCGAGATGGCCGAGCTCATGCCCGACACCTTCGGTCTGTCGATTAGTTTTTCCGGTGAGCACGAAGAAAGCGGCGAGACGGTTTTAGCCCGCTGCTCTGAAATCTATTCCGCCGATTTAGTCGATACTCCCGCCGCGAACCCGACCGGGCTTTTTAGCGCGAAGGTTGACAGCGAGAAAAAGGTCATGGACGAAAAGCAAATCGCTGACGCTATCGCCGCCGCTCTGGCTCCGGTGATTGAAGAAATGGCCGCATTGTCGGCTAAACTCGCCGCTCTTGAAGTGACCGAGGAAAAGGAAATGACCGAGGACAAGCCCGAGGAAATGACCGAAGACAAGGAAATGAAAGAGCACGACAAGGAAGACATGACCGCAAAGCTGTCTGCTGAACTCTCCGAACTCAAAGCTCTCGTTTCCAACTTTGGCGCGAAGCCTGTTGCTCCCGCCGTTGCGACCGAAGTTAAGGCTGACGCGAAAGTCCCGACCAATTTTAACGAAGCCCTCGACCTCATCAAAGCCGAAGGCTTGAGCGGCAGCGCGGCTACGAAAGCTGTCATCTCCCGCTTCCCCGATCTTTACCTCGCTGCCCGTAACAGCGGCATCCGCACTCTCTAACTAACTAACTACTATGGCCTCACAAGTTGATTCAACCAGTCGCAGCTTCGTCGCTAACGCGGCGATCAGCGCGTTCCGCCTCGTCAAACTCCACACCACCGAAAACGAGGTTGTGGCCGCGACGAACGGAGCCGCAATCGGGTTCACGCAAGATGACGCTTCGGCGGCAGCGGTCGTGGGCGTCAAACTTTTCCACCCCACCTACCTCGCTACCGTTTCCGGTGCTGGCATTGCTGCTGGCGCGGTGGTTCATGCGGTTGCCGCTGGCACAGTAGCCTCGGCTGGTGGCATCTCTATGGGATACGCGATCAACGCTGGCACAACCAACGACATCATCGAGATCGTTGTTCCTGCGAAACCCTTCATCTAATCGGATACTACTATGGCCTACTCAAACTCTAACGCACTTCCCCGCGCGGAAATCAGCCAAGCTGTTTTCGAGGCGGCGAGCAACAGCAACGCCCTCCCTCTCATCGGTCTTGAGGTTCTTCCGATCTATTCGGTTGCCGCTCGTTCCGGCGAATATGTGAAGATCGAACTCGGCGGCGGTGAGGCTTATAACCTCGACGCGCTGAAGACCGATCCCGGCACGAACCGCTCACGGGTCACACGCCGCTTCACCACTGACAACTACGCGACCACCAGCTTTGAACTCGAGGAGCTTCTGCCCGACGAGACTGCCGCTGACCTTGGCCGCTACTTCGACGTTGAAGTTTCAAGCGCGACCTTCCTTAACAACAGCTTGCTCCTCTCGCATGAGCAGCGCGTTGCCGATCTCGTCTTCGGTTCCGGTGTTAGCGCGATCAGCGCAACCGCCGCTTATACCGCTGGCTCGGTCGATACGCTGGACATCGCCAAAGACGTTGATGATGCGATGACTGAACTGGCGAAGAAGAATGTCGTGGCCGACACGCTCATCCTTTCGCTGAACGTGTTCAACCGCATTCGTCGCACCACCAAACTGCTCAACAACATCTTCGGACCCGTCAAGAACGTGGCGCAGGCCCGTCCTGCAACCGCCGAGGAAGTTGCCGCCGCCCTCAACGTGTCTCGCGTCCTCATCGGTCGCGCTGCCCGCAACGGTGCGAAGAAGGGCCAGAGCTACTCGGGTTCCTTCATCTGGGGCAACAACAAAGTCGTCCTCGCCAAACTCGGCGCGGGTGAGTTCACCGCTGGTGGATTGGGCCGCACCCTGTTGTGGAACGAGGATAGCCCGACCCCGCTGGTCACCGAGACTTACCGCGACGAAGCCCGCCGCAGCAACGTCATCCGCGCTCGCCACAACACGGCAGAGAAGCTGATCGACGCCTCCTGCGCCATCGGCATCGACACGTCCTACGCCTAAAGATTGCTTGGTTCTGTGTTCACGAAACCCCGCCGGGAGGCGGGGTTTCTGCTTTTGACAGTTGCCCTCGGGGCAGATGCTAAATTCTCTTGCGATCTGCATGATCGCGGGCAACGAGGAAACACTGATTTCCCGCGCCCTCGATGCCGCTTTTTCCGTCACCCCGCACGTTGTCGTAGTCCGCGCTACCGGAGGCCAGACCCCCGATCAAACGCTTGAGATCGCTCGCCAGCGCGGTTGCATTATCGGGGAATACCACAACAGCCCCGCGACCGCCACATGGCCCTTCGTGGACGATTTCGCCGCAGCCCGCAATACCGCCTTCCGCCTCGGGGCCGAGGCCGTGGGGCCGCAGGGCTGGCTTATGTGGATGGATTGTGATGATACCCTGTCAGACGGGGCAGGGGAGGCAATCGCCACCGCCGTCAAGGACTGCAAAGAGGAATGGATCTTGGCCGAATACTACCTCCCCGCGCACGGCAAGTCTGTCTGGCGCGAGCGGATCTTCAAAGCAGGGAGCGCGGGGTGGGTCAACGCCGTCCATGAAAAGTGCGTCCCGGTGCTGACCGCCGAGGCCATGAGTGAGCAGCGCGATTCAATCCAAGTGCGAGTCTGCCGCACGTTTCAAGTCATCCACCATCCGGGGGGCGACAAGACTCCGAGCCAAGAGAGAAACATCAACATCCTCCGGTGGAAGGACGAGGAAACGCAGCACATAAAGTTCTACCTCCACTATGAATACTACCTCCTCGGCAAGCGGGAGGAGGCCGTGCAATACGGCTTGGAGGCTTTGCGCCTCGGCAATCTTTGCGGGGTCTATCGCTACGAGGTCTTGATGAACCTTGCCCTCCTTGCCGAGAAGAACGAGCACGGGCAGGATATGTTGCAGCGAGCAATCAAACTCTCGCCCGACCGCCGCGAAGCACACAGCTTGCTTGCCCTCTTGCAAATGGACGCGGGGCAGATCGAGGAAGCGATCAAGACCGCCGAGCACACGCTGACCATCCCGCTGCCCAAAATCACGGAATGGACTCACCGCCCGGACTGCTACGGATGGAAGGGCTTTGCCACGCTGGCATGGGCAAAGCGCATAGCGGGAGACGAGGCCGAGGCAGCAAACATCGAAACAAAGATGCTGGAACAGGGCGGCAAGCCTCGCATTTCTCTCCTGCACGCCACTCGGGGCCGCTGGGCGCAGGCCACTGCAATGATGAACACATGGATGAGCCGTGCCGCTGATCCGTTCCGCGTGGAACATATCTTTGCCATCGACGAGGACGATACCGAAAGCCGCGAAAAGCTCGCTCGCTTTCGGCACATCATCGTCCCGGCAGGCGGGTATTCCGTAGCTGCGTGGAATGCCGCTGCCAAGGTCGCTACGGGCGATGGCTTGGTGCAGATGGCCGATGACTTCATGCCGCCCGCCGAGTGGGACAAGGGCATTCTCAACGCTTTGGGAGGCAACGTCTTTGCGCCCTCCGTCCTGCGGGTTAATGACGGACTTCGCAAAGACGGCCTAATCACGATGGCGGCCGTGACCCGCCGCTGGTTGGAGCAGGAAGGCACACTCTTTGACCCCGCCTTCCGCAACGTCTATTCCGACAACGATCTGACCGCCCGAGCGCGCAAGGCCGGGGCCATCATCGAAGCTCCGCACCTTCTCTTTGAGCACCAGCACCCGATCGCGGGAAAGGCCGCGACAGATGCGACCTACGAGCGCGGCAACGATCTTGCCGAATACGCTCGCGCCGAGGCGATCTACAAGGCGAAGCACACATGAAGCGCGCACCCGTCCCGAAGCTCTCGGTCCTCATCCCGACCATTACCGAACGGGAGGCCGAGGCAAATGCCCTCTACCGCTCGCTGGAGAAGCGCGTTGCGGGCAGGGATGTCGAGATCCTCATGCTCCGTGAAAACCTCTTGTGCGGTATCGGGGAGGCCCGCAACAAGCTCCTGCGCGCAGCGGGCGGCAAGTATATCACATTCCTCGATGACGATGACGCGCTGCTCGACGGATACTTCACCCTCGTCCTTTCCGCAATCGCGGAGGATGCAGACGTTATCACATACGACCAGCACGCTGTTGTGGACGGAGCCGAGGGCCGAATCACTTGCTCCCTCGGGGCGCAGCTTCAAGCCTTCCGCCCCGGTGGAGTAACAACCCGACCGCCGTGGTTCTGGTGCGCGTGGAGGCGGGAGTTGGCTTGCGCCTATGCCGTCCCGCAAGTTCGTCGCAACGAGGATGTGCTTTGGCTGCGGCATCTTTGGGCCGAGGCCGAGACAGAGACGCACATTGACCAAGTTCTGCACCGCTATCAGTTCGACTCGGCCAAGACTACCCTGCAAAAGCCCAACGCATAAGAGGGCATGAGGTGTTCTTTTAACTTTTTGGTTTGTCGCGCCCTGCACGAATCTCGCACCCGTCAGCTTTGGGATACGACTTGCGCTATGCTGAAGCGAGAGCATCCGGACTGCTCGGTGACTCTGCTCGGCGGCTTTGACCCCGTGGACGAGATCCCGGTCGTTCGGGTCTGCGACTCCGACGATTACGATTCCTGCCACGACAAGGTGTGGTCTGTGCTGCAACGCAATAAAGGCAATGAGGCCGAGTGGTTTATCATTGCGGACGATGACACATGGTTCAACCTTCCGAATCTGGCGTCCATTCTTGCGGTCCTGCCGCAACAAGAAGCGGTGATCTGCGGACACATCGAACCCGCAACTGTTGGAAACAAGGTCATTCTGCACGCGCATGGCGGATGCGGGATAATTGTCTCTGCTTTGGCCCTGCGAGCATTGCGCTCTGTGTCCATGCCTTGGCCTCGGCACACAATGTTTAGTGATGTTAGCCTTGCGATGCTGGCCGATATAGCCTCGATCCGCTGGTGCAGCATTGTAAATATGCACGGCCCCGGAACACCTATCGACAAGATTGATTTACGCGACACAGTATCCGTTCACGTAAAGGATCGGGTCAGTTTTAGTAGGCTATACGAAGCCTTGACAGTGTAGCCGTAGCATGGCCCTCGACACCTCACGGCTCGCCACCGAACTCGACGCAATGATTGCCGACCTCCCGGCAACCGTGACCTTCGGGGAATCGACATTCTCCGCCGCCGTCACACAGGGAACGGTCGGCAGCGACATTGCCGAGGGGGGATTTATGCCGAGCCGCGACATCGGGCTGCACGTTAAGTCCACCACGACCACCCGCAGCGTCATTGTCGGGAGCAAGCTGACCGTCCTTTCGGCGGGCATCACCAAGACTTACCGCGTCATTTCCATCGAACGCTCGCAAGACGGGCAAGAACTCATCATCTCATGCCAGAGTCCGTCCCGTTAAGCTACCAAGCCATTCAACGCCTCGCTCCGGAACCGCTGGAGGAGGCCGTAGAAAAGTGCGTGGCCGATGTCTTTGACTTTGCCATCCGCGCCTACGGCCCGGATTTTACGGCGGTCAATGTGACTCGCGCAGACGTAGGCGATGACTTGGTTCTGCCAGCTATTGTCGTGCGAGCCGCCCGCCTGCGGGAGTCAATCCCTACGGGAGACGTTTACGAGATGCAGGTCGCCATCACGATGATGACCTTGATGGATCAAGATGACGATATTTCCCCGGCTACTCCTGCCGAGTTCTGCGACAGTCTGTGGGCCGCTTGCGTAGCTCTGATTGAAGACCCGAATCTGCTCTCTATCCTGCGGGACAGTCGCAGCACAGTTACTTGGCACGGGTTGGTTCGTCAGAGTGGCATGGAGTTCACTCGTCAAGAGCGGCACAGCACGCGCTCCTATCGCTTCAACGTCCACGTTTCCCGTCTTGTGTAGGGGTTGACAGCACAAAACAGGCATGGCCGCTACCATCGTTTCCAGTTCCGCTTCTACAAGCGTTGTTTTCGGATGCACCGCCGAGACGGGCATCATCATCAATAGTTTTTCCCGCCAAGTCAGCCGCGAAAAAGCGGAGGTGATGGACAATGACGGAGACGTTGTTGCCGTTTCCTATTACAAGCCGACCGCGACGATCAGCATTGAAGGCACACTCAACGGATCGACCGGAGTTGCCGCCGCTGTTCCCGGTGTCGCGCTGACTCTGGCCTCGACTACGAGCGGAAGCGGAGTTACCGGAGGCTCGATCCTTGTCGACTCCGTGACGCGCAGCGAGACAAGCGAAGGCTTCGCCACCTTCTCGGTTGAAGCAACGCAGTATCCTTCGATCTAAACTTTCACCGCGCTGCGGGGGTCGCGTAATACCCCTGCCTCAAATTAAAAATGCAGCAAGAAAGTATCGGCAACGAAGAAATCTTCGTCACATCATCAACTCGCCTCGCCACGGCCCTGCTCTGTCTCGGGCATACCTTGCGCCGACCTCCCTGCACTCGCCAGCTACGGCGTGACGGAGCGCAGATCGTCACCTTCTTGTTCAATCCGAATACCGAAGGGGCGTCAGAGCCGTGTGGAAAAATGGCCGCGCGGTGGGCGAAGATTGAGGAGCAAGACCCCGGCAGCAACAGCGAACAGGCTTTGCGCGATCGTCTCAAATGGCTGCGGGAACTATCAACTGCGGATGATGTCGTGGCCTTTGCTTACGCTAATTCGGCGTGGCGGGACATCGCGCTTTCCATTGTGAAATCAACTCCGCGCATGGTGCAGATCGAAGCGGCGGGGGCGATTGCCTTTATCCGCGAAGACGCCACATCGCAAGATCACCGTAACCTATCAAAATATATATGAACCAATTTGCCACCGACGAAGAAGCGACCGCCGCCGACTTGCCGCCCCGTGAAGAATTGCTGGCTACGGCCACGCTACAAGCGGGGCGCAAGCTCGGTTCCCTTACCATCCGCAAGATGACTGCCGAGACTCTTTCCTACTTGTTCCAAGTGGAGAACTTCTTCATCCGCGGACTGAAGGGAGATCGGGTCAGTCCGAACAATGCCAACGCCATCTGGTCGACCGCCGAGTATGTCTACATCCACGCGGGCGATCCGGATGAAGTTGCCGAGTGCATCTGGTATAAGACTGACTTCCGGGCCAACGTCCGCGCAATGCTGCAAGGGCCGCTTAACGATCACAAGATTTTGACCGCCGCCTTGCCGATCATTGAAACCAGCGTTGCCGAATACTTTGCCGCGCAGAGCGAGGTGCAAGAGCAACCGGGACTGACCAAGCTTTCCAAGCCGGGAAAAGCGTCAGCCCGTCATGGCAAGCGGCCTACTTAACGCTGCTTGCAAGTGTGACGGGCTGGACCGCTGACTACATCTTGCGACAGCTTCCAGTTGCCCTCGGCCTACAGATGATTATGTGGCACGATATTAGAGGGGGTCGACGCATGAGGTGGTCACACGCAATGCAATCGCGCGGTCATGCAAGGGTGGACATCAGCGCAGAGATACAAACTGCTCTCGCAAACGCCCATGAAGATTAGCGCAATGGTAGACACATCCGACTTGCGTGAAAGAATGCGAGTGTGGGGAGGATTGGTCGCTAAAGAAACTTCAGAGGGCTTGCGTCAGCACGCTCGGGTTGCCTGCGTAGAACTTTCCAACACAACGCAACCATTCGGTAGAGGCAAGGGAGACAAAAGGCCCGGAGAGAACGCGGTAGAGTCCGACATCTCCAAAGTTTTTTATACGGCAACGCCGAACGGGGGATTCGTAAACGCCGTGACGGATGCTGCCAGCAAATCTTTTAACTTTCGCAAAAAGAACTCACCAAACTTTGACGCGAGTGGAGCAACTGAAAAATTTCGCGCACGCCTAAACGGATACGCGACCTCGGGTAATTTTGCCGCCCTGCGAAAAGTTGCGAAAGATTTTCTTTGGATTGGCGTGGTGGAATCTATCGACCCGCAGATACATCAACAGGCAAGGACCGCCAGACGAAAAAGAGTTACGAAAAGGGCGGGAACAATGTCATTGCTGCTCGGGCCAAAGTCCGAATTGCGGGCTTACGTAGAAAAACAACAGAAGAAGGTCGGCATGGCAAAGGCGGGATGGGCCGTGTGCGCGGAGAAGATCCCATTGCAAAGGGCAAGCTCCGCAACTCGGGGAATCCCGCAATGGGTTACTCGCAACAAAAGCAGGGCAGCGGCAAGCAATATCGTCGATCAGAGTGCCGACCCGGACAATCCAAGGGTCACGATGACCAACGCAATTCCTTGGACTTCAGAGTGTTTA
>Ga0181358_1001591_pt1 | contig 10396 bp, 8 predicted proteins | sample Fa13VDMM110SD_FD_130096 | JGI IMG/M metagenome (GOLD analysis project Ga0181358, IMG submission 130096) | Freshwater viral communities from Lake Michigan, USA - Fa13.VD.MM110.S.D | ecosystem: Environmental > Aquatic > Freshwater > Lake | place: USA: Michigan | collected 2013-09-24
ACTATAACATACTACACAGCAATCAAAAATTTTCTCATCATAAAAGTTTACGCAAATCGTTGCGTATTCTGAATTTATATGCCTAATATACCCTTTAACTGTTCTCCATTCAACATAAGAACCAATTTCAAAATTCATAACCACCACGAAGAAAAGATTTAGATGAATGAGATTTAGGATTAAACTGCTCAATAATATGCCAAACTGCTAATTCTGGATTGTTGATTCCACAAGTATAGATATCAATTGCAGCACACCATTTTTCTGGCCAAGTATGAATTGAAATATGAGACTCTGATAGAAGAAGAATGAATGTAATACCTTGTGGTTCAAATACATGAAAGACTGAATTTAAAACTGTCGCACCTGTTACATTGGCAGCATTACGAAGTGTATTGTCAATAAATTCAACATCATTTAATAATTTACTTTCGACCCCATATATTTCTAGAACGCAGTGCTTTCCTAAATTTTCCAAGGCATAAATTACAAAGTTACAATTTATTTATCTTAGTATAGGAGTAGTGAGATTCGAACTCACCCTGGATGGATTTTAAGTCCACTGTCTCTGCCGCTGGACTACACTCCCAAGAATACGGGATTAACCGTATGAATGCATAATAGCAGTTTTAGAATGGCATGTCAAGTGGCGGAGGTGAAGTAAAATTAACATCAGGAGTATTCATTGATTTCTGCATTTCTTCGATATCTGCTAGAACATTTGCAGGTACAGGTGACTTCTCGATTACTGGAATGATAAGAACATCTCCTTGATCTGCAGATACTACTCTAAAAGACATCTTATTTCTAGAAACTAAAATTTCACAAATAAATTCTGCGTTTTCTGTTAACTCATCGAGAGTAATTACTGGGACTTGTGTGTTCATAGTTTATAAATGCGTTGTTCTGCAGGAAGAACCTGTTGACAATAGTTTACCATGTTTTCGAACTGTGTCAACCCATCTTTAGTAAATGAACATGATTCGGTAACAATTTCACCATCATGCCCATGCAATTCGATAGTACGCTTGGTGAAATCTAAAACCACATGATCCAGTTCGGAAAAGACGTTGATGTTCATAGAGTTGTTTACTAGAGGTCCTTTGAACCCTTACAGACTTATCATAGCACCAAGGGAGCTCCCTGTCAAGCGATCTTAATTATTAATTAAGATTTATGAATGGTGCCTTTAAATCAATCAATCCTTTTGATATGATAGAAACAATTGCACCACCAGTTAAGAATGCACCACCAACGGTAGCTGTCAAATTTAATGCTCCTGTAGCAACAGTAATACTTGCAACACCAGCACCAACAGTAACAAAGAAACCTGATGCACCAACATTCATACTTATTGGTCCAGCAACATTATTTACTGTATACCTAGGAATAGCATCTGCAGCCGATCCTCCAGGAAGAAGTATCATATCGTATGAACCTGCCATCATAGTAAAGATACCAGACTTCAATCTAGGAAATGGTGGAAAGTTAATATTACGAATTAAAGATGGTGTCTCAACATAAATTGCATTACCAGCACATAGTTTCAAATCATTTGAACAGTTAATATTGAAACTAGGTACGTTTAAAGATAAGTTATCTGATATAATTTTTCCATCAGTTCCAGATTTAGAAATCATGGAATTGCCCATCGCCTGAGTTTCTAATTTTCCTCTTCCTGAAATCTCAGTATCGCTATCAAATACAATTAAATTTTTTCTTTGTTTTCCACCAGTATCTCCCTTTGAACCATCATTTTTAACTGGTAATGGGGCACCACTCACATGAAGAGCAAGTCTTCCTCCAACTTCAATATCTAAATTACCAACAATTTTTAATTTATAATCACCATCTACAGTTTGTTGAAACTGCCCTTTATTCATAAATGCAAAATCTTTCTCCGTAACTATTGACATCGGAGCAGGAGCAGTTATGTGTGTTCCAGTAACAGTACTTTTTGGATCTGCAGTTTTAGGTGCTGCTGGTGGAAGACCCGCTGCAGCTGCTTTTGTATTTGTAGCATGGTTATTATATTCAGTATCATTTGATTTAATACTCCACACTGTAAGACCATCTGGAAGTCTAAACACCGTACCTTCTCTTCCTGGGGTACTCATCTGTGCTACATAAGACCCATTCATATAATTTGTAACTGCTGTCATATACGGATCTGCTTCAGCTAGAATCGCATTGACTACGTTTACTGCTTGATTTAACCCAGCAGTAGTATTAGATGCACCACAACCAGCAGAGTCTTTTCCTAGTGGACTTCCTTGAGAAAAGTCGCAATCACTACTACCTAAGAAAGGAATGAATGCAGTTTGAGTATCTCCTCCTGGTGCTGTTCGATCACATTGAGTTGGTAATAAACCAATGATTAATGAAATTAGAGAAGTAATACTTGACAAATCAGTAATACTAATCTTTTCTATATTTTCGAAAAAAGCAGAACCTTTCTTAAACATGTCAGTTACTGTTTTAGCAACAGAAACAGCAGCAGTTACAGCAGAAATAATACTTTCAATTTGACTAAACAATTTATCTACAGCACACAGAATATCTTGTATAATTTTATTGTATGCATCTTCGACTAATGAAAATACCGCATCGAAAGCTTGATTGATCATTCCATTAACAAATCCATCTACAGTTCCACTCAAAGCATTCATCACAGAGTTTAGAAATGAGGAATCAATCCCACACAGATATTTCAATACTAATGTAATTATTGATTGTAATGCAGTAGTGTATATAAATGGAATTCCTAAAAAAGAAGTTAATTTTAGTGCTTTAATAATTTTAGATATTGTTGATACAAAAAGTTCTTTAATTGCTGCTACTGCTTCAGATAAAACTCCACTGATTAAATTTTTAACTTTTCCAGTTAATGAAGAAACATTTTTAACTGTTCCATCTATAACACTAATAAAATCTCCACCACTAGGAACTAATGTAGAGATAGTAGTTCCGATATCTTTTAATTGATATCTCAAATGAGTTTCAAAACTATTAGTTTGTCCTCCAACTGCATTGGCAGCAGGAATAGCATTGATACTTGGTTTCCCTCCCATGGAACCTGGCAAAGATGTTGCGGAAAATGGATTTCCAGGGGCAGTTGGAGGAGGATTTACACTAGATTGAGCACTTGTTTGAACAGGTCCACTAGAAGCAGATTGTCCAGTGGCAGGGTTAGTATAAGCTTCATTTGCCTTATTATCATATTTACCATCATCAGATCCTCCAGTCCCGTATATACTTTCAATATCTCCATTTACAGAACCAGGTTTATAAGCACGTACAACACCCATAACAATTGGTTGCTGAGCTTCCTGTCCATCGAGAAAGAATCCCATTACCATGGCACCAGGTTTCAATTGTCCAGTGGACTTACCAGTACCATCCTGTCCACCTTGATCAGTAGGTTGTAAGACAACTGCCCATGGTAAATCCTCATTGGGCATTTTATCTTTAAATTTACTATCTAAACCAGTATACCAACCAGAAATTCTAACTTTTACTCTACCAACTTCTAGAGGATCACGATCTTCTACAACTTCGCCAAACCACCAAAAGAATCCATCCTTACCAACAAAATCAACTGTAGGTTCATTAATAATACCATCAAACGTAGTAGGCATGAAATTTAGATTTCAGATCTTCAAAAATATTTATACAAAAAAAGAGAGGTTGAAAACCTCTCTGATAGTTTAAACTTCTACTTTTGCCAATCGATTGACATATTGATGAGCATATGATGTGCGATCACCATGAATACCCCAACCAATCCAACTATAAGTATCGTTCATATATCTATCAATAGATTTACCAGAAGTTTTCATTCTAGATTCTATTTCTTTCCACTGAACTTCATTTGTTAAATATCGAAGTTGCGTATGAATATCTGATGGAGAACCACCATACTTCCTGGCAAATTGACCTAACCCATGATAGCGGTCGGCAGATGTCCATTGAATTAATCCATAACCGCCGTAGCAATTACGATAATTCGTTCTACTACCACCCTCACAAATATTAGGCACGAACATAGATTCTTGCTTAATATTACCCAGGATAGTAGCAAGGGCGTTTTTGTCTTTAATGCCTCGTTCTTGGAAATAATCCAAGGCAAGGTTTTCATATAGTGAACACCCTTTACAAATTAACTTTGTCTCTTTTGACTTTTCGGGAGCAACCTCTCGGATTGCTGTCTTTGATGTAGGCTCCTCTTTAATAATAGAAAATGGTGGTGGTCCACTCACAGGGGGAGGAGGAAACATTGGAGGCAGTGTGGTCGTTGATGTTGTAACCGCTGCCAAAAGGGGCAAGGCTACTGTAAAAAATTGTTGCATTAATTTTTATTGAATTCGGCATCCGTATAGAAGAGGGGTATACCACTTCTCTCGAAGGGCATCTTCCACGGCTCTAATGATAATACTCAATCTCTCATAATATAACTGGTATTATCAATGGGAAATGTCGGATTTGAACCAACGACCGTCTGCGTGTAAAGCAGCTGCGCTACCGCTGCGCCAATCTCCCAAATTGATAGTAATCTTTACTTCCCCATACTAATTTATCATCAGCATATCCAGCATCACGAGTTAGTAATTGATTTTGAGAAAGTTCAAATTCAGAATGAAGAACCGCATTGCGAATAATACATTCATTTCCAATATTTTTTCCTTTCCACTTATCGTCCACAAATGTAACTATTTGATCACATTTATCATTCCGAATACCATCTAGACTCCAATTTTGTACAAGAATTCCAGATTCGGTTTCAGTAAAGATATTATATCTTTGTGCATATGGTTTCGTTTCACCTTCATAGTGATACCACTGTTTAGAGAGATACTTATCATTACCGACAGGTTCCCAAGAAACTAAAATCCAAGCATACTTAGACGGATTACTATATGCTTGATTTTGGTTTGTCCAACGTCCAACCAGGCAATTTAAGAACTCGTTTATCATATCAGAAAGCACTCGACCTGTCAAATATTCACTATTTATGATTTGGGTGTGGCAGAGCCCAAAGAATCTTTAACTAACATTAACTCAGTATGAATTACATCTCCACCAATTTTATGCCTAACACCAGCAATAATATAAACTCCAGTATAAATATCATCCATTTCTATTTTTCCATCATTAGCAAGCATTTTTGGTATTTCGATTGTAATTGGGTTACCAACATGAAACGTAACATTTCCCGCTACTCTAATTTGTAATTTAATTGCTTCAAATGTTATTTTTCTGCAGTGTGTATAAATTGCAGTTTCCTCTGCTCGTTGTTGTATTACTCCACTTTCTAATTTTACTTCTTTTTCTGGAAGATCCCAATTATGAATTTGATTTGGTCTTAATCTATTTCGTTTAACTCTACTATAAACAGGATTTTTAGTTCCTTTATATGGATTAATTGTTCCTAAATGATTTTGTTTATCAAACATAGTATTCATATTGAATTGTTTGCCTTGATATGGCATTTGAGTATTTTTTGGAGTACTCATTTTACTATTTGGTATCACATCAAGAGCAATTGAAGTATACAATCCAGCATAAGAACCGTTTCTTATGGGAGAAAGATGATCAAATACATCTGGGTATGTAACACTTTCAATTATGCCAAGATCAACTGAATCCTCAGATAACTTTTTAGGATGATATCTATACTTCAACCATTTAATCGAATTATTACTTTTGTCTGTATAATCTGTAAATTTTAAAGCATCTTCTATTATTTTATCAAAAGATTTGAAGTGTAGTCCATCATAATTTTCATAAAAAATAAATCCGCTTTGTGGTGTTGAACTATCCTTAGAATTATTTCGAATTGACTTACTTCCTAACCAATTAATTGTGTCATAAACTCTCCATCCAGGTATTACACATTGAAATTTATCTTTAGTTTCTTCAATATGAATTTTTTTATTTTTATCTACTTTCATATAGTCACTCTTAGTGAGTAACTCATTAACAATTTCAGATACCTTTTTGTTTTTAAAAGAACTTAAAACATAACTAAGTTCGTTCATTACCGTTTCTTGTGATATACACTCAATATTATATTTTGCTCTTTTTTCTAGTCTAATAATCGGACCAACTCTATAGACAGCTAAAAAATATGTTTTAGATTGACTTAAATTCGGTAATGTAAAGTTCAGTTGAATGTATTCGTTTCCTTTAATTTGAGTATATAACCCCAAAGAATCAGTTACGGTAATTGTTGCACGAGTTCCTGGGAAATCTATACTTTCCGAAATGCTAATTTCATCGATCATTGTTGAGAAATTTGCTCCATACTGACTTGTTTCTGGATCAAAAAATCTTAATGATTCTATTTTATATTTACTGCTCATTTTAGTTACGTGAATACTTGAGTTTTTGGTTGATATAGAGATGTTGTAGATGCCCAAGCAAGTTCAACTGGAACTGATACTCTCCCTCCAGGAAGAATAACAGCAGACGAGGATGTTGCTGGTGTTGGTGAAGGAGTTGATTTAGACTTCAAATTTGATAAAGCAGCTCCAGTCGCTTTTGCTGCTTTTTCCTTTGCTGCTTTTACATTTTGATCTTTTGCTTTTGCTGTATCTAAAGTAGCTTGCTCTACTGATGGTGTTGGAGCATATCCAAGATTTTCTCTAAGTTTTCCTACTGCTTCTGATAATGCTTTGAATGGATCTGCTTCTGCTTCTGCTTTTTCAGTTGGAGTAGTCTCATCACCTCCAGATGGAGGTTCTCCATCTTTACCTGGTTTTATTCCTGATATGGGTTTTCCTCCAATTGCAATTTCAGATAAAGCACCAGTAGTTTCTGGATCCATAGAAGTTCCAGCACCAAAATCAAGTTTCTTTCTATGCTCAAAATGTAAGTGTGGTCCTGTTCCAATACCAGTATTTCCTAGAGTTCCTATAATATCACCAGCAGATATAACTTGACCAGCTTTTACACCAAATCCATCTAAGTGGCCAAATCTAAATATTTTTCCAGGAGAAACTTGCAAATCTACAGTATTTCCATATCCACCATAAGTTGATGCATATAAAACCTTTCCTCCAGTTAAACTTTTAATTGGTGTTCCAGATGGAACTCCAGCTAAATCTGTTCCAGCATGTAATCTACCCCCTCTAGGTCCATATTTTGAGGTAATTACAGCTCCTCCAGTTGTCTTTGTTTTTAAACCTTCATCTCCAGATCCTTTCTTTTTAGTATCAACTTTACCCCCCATAGCTCTAGTTGGTAGAGCATAACCACCCGATTTTGCTTGTGTCATTCTGGATGATGTCAATCCAGGATTGTTTTTTGTTGCTGGAGTATCAAATGGAACTACAAATGCTCCACCCTGAGCAGCTTTCTTATACCCAACCCATTCAGTTCCATGACCTATAAATGAAGTTGATCCGCCGCCATCTAAAGATACTGGATAACCAGATTGAGGACCACTAATCCATCCACCGTTAGCCTTCTTTGGTGATTCTGATTTTGGTGCTATTGTTGGTCCATATCTACCATCTTTGGGTTGTTCCCACTTATCTTTAGGTCCAGTACCTTTAGGTCCTGGTTTAGCTGATTCTTTAAGAATACCATTTGCTTGATAATTATAATATCCGACTGGAGTTTGATCTCCACCAGCCATTCCAAATAATCCCTGTGCTTTTATTATTTTAACTTTACCATCCTTTAAGTCTCTGACAAGAGATCCACCAAGAGTTTTGATATCAAATGCCTGCTTATCTGCAGCAGAAGTAATATCTGTTAAGGGATCTCCTGGTTTCTCCCACTTAAATACATCACCAGAATTATTATACCAATACTTTTTATTCCCACCATCAACAGGCATCAAACCAGCACCAGGAGAATGTTCTTTCCCTCCTCTTCCCTTATCTATGGTTGTACCTTTTATACCTTGAAGTGTTCCATCTTCTCGCATTCCTCCTGCTTTCTTTATAGATTCTTGAGCAGTATTAGTTGCTCCGCCAGATGATCCACCTCCCTGAGCCCCAGCAGTAGGGGTATCAGTAGGGGCACCAGAGGCACCAGGAGCAGCAGGAGCGGCAGGTTTGTCTTTACTACTAGAACCTACTTTATTACCAATAACTTGAACTGCTGCTAACATGTTAGTTAACAATCCAAGAACAGAACTATCTCCCACTCTCTTATATTTTTTAGAATCTTCCTTTACTACACTTCCTCTACCAAATAATTTACTAAGATCTCCTTTTTTCTTTCCAGTATTAGTTGATTTAAAATCTTTTTGTGGCGTTTTTGAGGTTAATGACTTAACTAACGACGGAGGAACCCCAAAACTATTTGCAATTGGAGCAATAATATTTCCTAGAATCGGCGTAAGTACTGCTCCTGCAGGACCCATTCCACTAACAAGTTGAGAAACATTTGCTAGAATACCAGCACCAATACCTCTAAAAGGTGCAATAAAAAGATCAGATAATTTCTTAGATTGCTTATTATCTACTGGTTTATTTCCACCCATTAATGATGATAATGGTTTAATTCCACTATCTCTCATTCTCTTAGCATTATCAAGAGGCATACGAAGTTCTGGACCTGCCTCACCGATTAATGCTTCAGTAGGTCTTGTTGCAACTCCACCTTTGGCAAGTTGAGGAATTCCACCAGGCAGTTGAGATGAAGTAGTATTCTTCTTGTCACCACCAGGAGCAGCAGCAGGAGGAGTACCACTACTCTTCTGGGCAGGAGCAGCAGCAGCAGGGGCAGGGGTAGAGGCACCAGAGGCATCAGGAGCAGCAGGGGTAGATGACTCATCAGAATCGCCTGCCATGCTTGCGCCAACGATGAGTGGAGTTGCAATTAAAGCAGCAGCACCAAGGCCCTTAGCTATTGCACCAAACCTTCCTCCACCTTTCGAGGCAGCAGCTTTAGCACTTTGATCTTTTGAAAATGCTCCAAACCCACCTCCACCGCCGCCAGTGGCAATTTGTTTTGTTAAAGTTAGTTTAGATTTAAATAATGATTTATATAAAGTTGTGAGTACCCATCCAACTCCTTTCAATACTAGTCCTGGTTTTTTTAAAATTAATGCAGCACCAAGTATCGAACCAAAACCAGTAATAAATGTTACAAATCCGCCAAGTTTCTGAAATATGTTTTTATTTCCATCGAGCATGGTCGCAAGACCATCTAACATTCTTATTATATTTTCACTTAAAAATTTAGAAAGGAAAGTTACAACTTTTATAATTGCTTCAACAATACTAACTAATTTTTTCATATTAGCAGGGTTAGCAATCCATTTCAATACTGACTGAGTTATGATGAATTTCATCAATGTTCCAGCAAGACTCGCAAGACCAGATAAAAATCCACCAGTCATTTTTGCTGCTACCTCAGCAACCCCGCCTAAAAATCCTCCACCAGTTTTCTTTTGTATTTTATTTTTATCTTCTTTTTCTTTTTGAAATCTTTTTTTATCCTCTTCAAATGCAGCATCTTTTAACTTTAAATTTTGTATAAGAGCATCTCTAATTTGTGTATTAACAACTATTGTAGAATTAAGTGTTCCTCCAATTTTATTCAACCCAGTCGTAAATGCTCGATATGAACTTTGCGTTGCTTTCACTCCTGCATCTTTAGATCCAGAGATAGTTGGCAAAGATACCATCTTATACATGGAAACCTTAGCTTTTTTAATTGAAGTTACAGCCATTTATCAAATTCCATATGTGATTGGACTTCTTGGATAAGATACTGAGGGACCAGAAGAACCTGAAGGACTACTTACTGGATTATTTATTGGTAAAGGTATAATTTGTCCAGCGCCGCTCAATGAATCTGCTGCTTCTTTCATTGTTGCAACATTCCTAGATGCATTAGACATCTGCGATCCAGAAGATACTGCTGCTGGTGTTGACCCCGTTGCCGTTGGTTTAGGTTTTGCTGCTGGGGCAGGACCTTTTTTAGGTGCTTCATTTGGTTTAAGTTTTTCTGCAGGAGTTTCTGCAGGAGCAGCATATCCAAGATTTCCTCTAAGTGCTGCAACTGCTTTTTCTAATGCTTCAAATGGGTTTACTTCTTTTTCTTCTTCAGGTTTAGTTGTGCTGTCACTATCACCACCTTTGGACTGTCTTTCAGTTCCTGGAGATATTGTTCCATCTCCAGCTTTTCCTCCTGGAGATAATGCAATAACATGTTTTGTTCCTGCACCATAAACCCATCTTGGATATTCTCCTGCAGGATCGCCATTCCAAAGAGCATTTCCTTTTTTCAGAGCAATCGCCATATCATAACCACGAGAGTTATGGGAAGTTCCATCCCAATCAGAATGTCTCGTTTGGAAAATAAGTGCTCCAGAAGGGATCAATCCATCATCAACTGCTTTTGTATATTCGGATTTACTATACATTCCAGTCCTAAC
>Ga0181358_1001597_pt1 | contig 10374 bp, 9 predicted proteins | sample Fa13VDMM110SD_FD_130096 | JGI IMG/M metagenome (GOLD analysis project Ga0181358, IMG submission 130096) | Freshwater viral communities from Lake Michigan, USA - Fa13.VD.MM110.S.D | ecosystem: Environmental > Aquatic > Freshwater > Lake | place: USA: Michigan | collected 2013-09-24
TACAGGTAATATTACAAATCTTGAATCATCAGGGATTAATAAGGGTTCATTCATTTACATTATATGGCTAAAATATTCTTTCTCTAAAAATGTTTATATTATTAAGTTCTTATATATCCCAAAATGTCCCAATTGTCCCAAAAAATGCCTTTTTTTCATAAAGTATTTTTATTGCCCTCCTATAGGGGACTTTATCAGAAATAGGCATTTTTTGGGACAATTGGGACATTTTGGGGACTTGTTCTTTTTCTATTAACATTTCTTATATATATTTCTTCCTTTTTTTAGAAAAAAAAGAATAATAAAAAGAATAAATAACATTACATAGAAAGAAGTAGTGACAATAAGTTTTTCATATAAATAATTATATAATAATAAAATAATATAAATAAATAATTATATTAATATATAAAAATAATATGACTGATTTACCATTTCAACGAAAATATTTAGTTTATAAAATTGTTTGTTTAGAAACAAATGAAACCTACATAGGTTCAACAAGTAAACAGAATTATAATCAAAGAATAAGACAACATAAAAATATTAAAAATAATTGCACTTCTAAAAAAATAATAGACCGCAATAATTACCAAATTGAAATTATTGAAGAAAATATTATTGGCTGTGATAATGTATTATTTAGAGAAAGATATTTTATTGAAAACACCCCTAATATTATTAATAAATGTAAGCGACCAAAAATAACAAGAGAAGAAGACAAAGAACGCAACCGATTATATGCAAAGAAAAAAAGGGAAAGTTTAGGGCATTTCATATAAATAATTATATAATAATAAAATAATATAAAGAATAAATAATATATACATATAGTATATAACAAAGATGAACTCAACTTTAAAAAAAGAAAAGAAAACCGCTGACCCCAAAGAATACATGCGATTGTATAAGCAACAGAAATATAAGGAAAACCCTAATGCAATTAAGGATATTAATAAAATGTATTATCATAAATACAAATTAGGATTATCAACTCAAGACATGCATAAATACGGAGTTTGTTTACCATTAATAGGTAAAATACGAAAACATTTAGACGCATTAAAAATAGTAAATCCTAATTTTGTTAAGGATATTTTAGCTGAATATTTAGAAGAAACAAAAGAAGAACTAAAAGCGGAACAAACAGATACAGAAGAGTTTAGCGAAAGTGAGATTACCGAGTTTGAGGAAAACCTAATTTATGAAGATTTAAAAATCAAAGGTATTTTATAAGGAAACTTTAGGAAAAACTATAATGCGTTCTATTTTATATATATTACATTTTATTATAAATATATTTTATAATAAAAAAACAATATAAAAAGAAATTATTATCTAATAGTATAATATAAGAATGGAACTTGTCAAGAATCTAATTAAGGAAAACTACGCACTTTTCAATATCGGAGCATCAGGTAAATATGCCAAAGCTCCTATTAATAAACAAGGAACTCCTATGAGCGAGTGGGAAACGAAAACATGCGAAGAATTAAAATTAGAACATAATTACAATAGTTTATTTTGGGGTATGCGAATGGGATTACAAGAAAACGGTAAACGTATTATGAGTTTAGACTTTGATTGTTGTGGTAAAGAAAATAAAGAAAAAACAGAAAGAGTAGGTTGTCAATATACCAAAGATAAATTAAAAACTTTTGAAGAATTAATTGATATTAGAAATGGTATGTTTACAAGTTCAACTCAAGGTAATATGAATGTTTTAATAGATTATACAGAATGTGAACATATAATTAAGTTAGTAGAACAAGTATCAGCAAACAAGTTTAAATTAGAAGATTTTGAAATATTATTAGGAGGTAATCAAGTAATTCCGCCAAGTGCAACAACATGTAAAATAACCAAACAAAAAGGTAAACCAAGAACATTTTTTACAGAAGAGCCATTTTATATTTTAACGGAAGAATCAACTATATATGATTTTGTTAAAGAATTATTTGACGAACATTTACAAAAAAACAATAAAGGTAAAACATATATGAAAACTCAAAAACAAAAAACTCAAATATCAAAACAAAAGGTAGTAGAAGAAGAATCAGATGAAACTGATGATGAAACATTATCAACAACTTCTTCCAAAGATAGTTCAAAGGATAAATGGGTTGTACTATTAAATAAGTATATCGGAAATGGAAGAGATACCAAAGGCTGTAAAATTATTAGCCGAGATTACTGGTTTCAAATATGTGGTTCATTAAAAAGTAATGATTATGATAAACAAGTTTGGTTAGATTGGAGTTCTAAAATATCAAAAACAAATACCGCATCTAAAACTTGGGATAGCTTAAAGAAATCTAATATGAATATAAATTGTTTTAGAAGTATTTGTAAAGATGTTAACAAAAAAGGTTATTATGAATGGTTAAATGAATATGATGTTTGTTTGTATAGACATTTTTATACAACTGGGTTAATTGCGGATTATTTTAAACTTTTATATGAAGATAAGTTTGTTTGTGTTGATAATATTGTTTATTCTTATAATGGTTTTATTTGGGAAAAAGAAGACAAGAAAAACAGCAATTTAGCAAAGTTCATAGATAAAGTATTTTATAAAGATTTAATCCAATATTGTAATACAAAATCCAATTATTTTACAAGTTTATTAAATGAAAATGAAGAAGATGAAGATATAAAAAACACATTAGAAAAGATTACAAAATTACAAATGAACATTAATTTTTTAAGAGGAGTTACAGCAAGAAAAGCATTAATGGATGATATTATAACATTTTTAACAAGAAACGACATTAAATTAGATAATAACCCATTTTTATTTGCATTTGATAATTGTATTTATGATTTAAAAACAGGAACATTTGTAGAACCCAAATATGATTATTGGATTACAAAAACAACAGGGTATAAATATATAAAATCAACTCCTCAACAAATAAAAAAACTGGATGATATTATTAATACTATTTTTCCTGACCCTGATGTTAAAAAGGATTATCTGATTACATTAGCAACTGGTTTATGTGGTATCCAATTACAAAATATGTTTATAGCAACAGGAGGAGGAGGAAATGGGAAAAGTTTGATAAATGGTTTAATGTTATTAGCAGTTGGTAAATACGGCTATAAATTACCATCAAATGTATTATTACAAGAAATTAAAACTGGTGCAAATCCTGAAATGGCATTATTAGATAATGTACGGTTTGCATTAGTTCAAGAACCTAACGCAGAAAAGAAAATCAAATGTTCTACTGTAAAAGAAATAACAGGAGATAAAACTTTAAATGTCCGCGACCATTATTCTTCCAAATGTAATATTCATTTAGCTTTAACTTTAGTTATGGAATGTAATGATAAACCAAAATTAGATGAAGTAAATGATGCGGTTAATAGAAGAATCAGAGCATCAGTTTTTGGAAGTAAGTTTGTTCCTCAAGATATATATGATGATTTAGATGAAGAACAACGCCCAAATGTTTTTGTTAGTAATCCCTATTATATAAGTGATGAGTTCCAACAAGCAAATAAATCCGTTTTATTTGATATTTTAATAGAATATTTCAAAATGTTTCAAGAAAATAAATATATTTTGGGTGCGATGCCAACAGCTTGTAAAAAGGTATGTGTTGATTATATGGCTACATCCGATAATATTTATGGTTGGTTTAGTAATTTTTATAAAAAAACCGCAAAAATAGAAGATAGTAAACCGATTTTATTATCTGATTTATTTAATGTTTTTGAATCAAGTAGTTATTTTAGTAATATGAGTAAGGCAGATAAACGAACATATAATAAAAAACATTTTACAGATAAAATAGAAACAAACCTATTTTTGCAGAAATATTTAAAAAAAAGAGATACTACATTTAACAAACAAAAAATGAAAAGTCCCTATATTGTGGGTTGGGAAAAGAACGTAGAAGAAGATGATGTAGAAGAAGAGTAATCGGTCTTTATAAGATGAAACCATATAAATAATCTAATAAGTACATTAAACAGATTGTTTAGCAAATAATGAGAACTTATTTTACTTTTTAAATAAAATAATTTCTAATACTTAATATATAACATGCCATCCGAAAAAATCGTTGTTGAAACTGAATCAGAATTAAAGCAATTACGAGAAAAATTAGATAAGGTCAAAGTAGTAGTTTTTAATGACTTTGGTAAACATCCCTTAACAAATATTTTAGAACTACCATATAGAGAGCGTAATATTATTAAGGGTAGAATTGAGGAAGTTTTTAACACTATATCAGATGAGGAATTAACTGAAAAGTTTAATACTATTTGTCTTGATACTTTGCTAACAAATACTTCCAAGATAGAAGATTACCCTGTTTATAATCGTTATTACAAGTCTGATGAGGAAATAGAAAACAATAAAATAAGTGATGTTCTTTATGACGCATCAGGTAATCTTATTATAGTATAAGATTTAATAATATAATTTATTTCTTTTTTAAATCTCTTAAAACCTCTGTAATCCAAGCTATAACGAATCCGACTAAAAAACCGACCATTATATATATATTGATTAGAAATTACCTTCAACATGTTTATAGAAATCAGAATATTCTTTTTTGAAAATAATAAAAAAATATCTACCCCTCCATTTTTGGATAGAACAAACAACAATATTATGAATATACCATCCTTCATCATTTAGTTCTTTTAATCTTTTTGGAGTCAGAGTTCCAAAACATAAATCATTCGCCAAAAATGCAATACCTTTACCTGCTCGTTCAGTATAATATTTTAATAATTTAAAAAAGGTATTTTCTTTTTTTTTTGTAATTTCATTTTCTAATTTGAAAGGTGGATTTGTAATAACCCAGTCAACATATTCATTAAAATCCTTATAATCAACCCCATCTTCAATTTCACACCATTTAGGTTTTACAAAATCAGGTAAATTAAAATAAAATCCCCCTTCGCCTCTGAAAGGCTCTAAAACGATATCAGCTGATTCTAATGGTACTAATTTAATAAGCTCCTTGCACAATTGTAAGGGCGTTTGATGAAAGTAATATGTTTTGTCTTTGACCATTATATTATGTAGTAATATATTAATTAATGCCTAAATTAACTAATATATTTATTCTATTTTGCCCTTTATAAGATATTTTCATATAAACATACTTATAAGAATAAATCATATAAAAACTACTCATTATATATATTATAAAATGGAAACCCAAACTGAACCAATTGAAAAAGTAGGAAGTAAGAAGGTTAATTCTTCTTGTCCCAAAATTATAACTGAAATATTAAAATATGAAACCTTTGAGTATGCTGAAGAGTTCCTATTAACAGAGATATATTATGAATTAGGAAATTATAAAGAAATGAACCAATTACAATTAAGTAAAAGTATACCAAAATGGAAGAAGATTTTTTTAGCAGAAAGAAACCAAAAACAGGGTATATATGGAAAACTATTATTTCTTAATAAATATTGTGGAGATGTTGAAAAAGATATTAGAATAGAAACAAGTTATTTAATAGATAGTTGGGGTAAAAAAAGAGATTTTAAAAAACCGAATATAAAGTTTTATAAAAACATATTACGTCAACATTCTAATTTAATATTAGATGCAGACCAATATTTTAATGAAACAAAAATAGAAAAAGAAAAAGTATTAAATGAAAAAATGAAGGTACATCAAGCTACAGAAATTACATGTGAATGTGGAGGTAAATATTCTATGCGTAATAAACAGAAACATTTTGCAACTATGAAACATATTAAATATTGTAAGCCAATTGAATCAACTTTATAATAATTCTTTTTCCTTTTACCTTTTCTAAAACAGGGACAAAGATAATAATACTTCTTACTTCCTACTTTTATAATTAATTTAATTTTTTTATATATTTTTATCTATTTTAGGGCAAATGTATATTTATATGAATAATTCTTATAAATATATTTATATTAAAAAGTGATATAAAGATAAATTAATATATATAGTTATAATAAGATGAATCAATCAAACCAATCTTTCAAAACGCTTTTTGACGAAGTTGTCCAACATTTAGAAATAGAGTTTTCTGATTACGCATTTAGAAAACCATTATTAGAAAAACAGCTAAATAATAAAAAATGGTTTTCCAAAGGTTATAGAGAAATTAAGCAACATGTTTTATTAATTTTAGAAATTAAGGAATATAGATTAAGGAAAATTACCTTTCAAAATAAACAAATTGAGCCTCAATATTCAGGTAAATGTTATAAATCCGTTTATGTCGGAATCTGCTATAAAAGAATGAAACAAAACAAATTATTTGAATTACAAGAAAAAATCAAATATGTAGAACAAATAGATTTCAACCAACCTGAAGAAAAAATAAGATTTAATTATATCAATCAAATATTTACAGAAGTTAAAATAAAAAATAAATATGATTTAAGATATTTTATTGACTGCAAGAAAAACCCTAATTATGAATTGAATAAGGAACTTTATAATAAAGAATTAAAAGAATCACAAGAAAGAGTTTTTACTGATATTGAATATAAAGTTTATACAGAAGATTTAAGAAAATCCCTTATAGAGGGTTTACAATTAGAAATAGAAAATGAAAAAATCAGAATCCAACGCATATTAGGTAATATGATAGATATTAATAACAATAATCCCAAATATAATTTATGCAATAGTTGGTTTAATTATACTCATTATCATACTGATAAAAAATATACTGGTATACAATATTGTTCAGCTTTAAAATCATTTAAAGATAAGTATGATTGTTCATATGTAAATAAAACAGAAAAACAATATATTAAAATAAGAAGACCCATAGAAATAGTTGATTATAAAGAATCAATATTTAGTTATTATAATGCAATAAATATTAAATATTGGGATAAAAAAACTGGAAAAACCAATAATAAAGGATTAAGAGCTACCCATTATAGAGATACCTATGAAGATTCTGACGGAAAAAGTAGAATAAATGGCTGGATTTTTGGAGGAATAAAAATAGATGATATTAAAGATTTTTGTAAATTAAATGGTTATAAAACATCAGGAAAAGATAAAAAAACTATAGAAAAAGAATATAAAAAACATACATACGGAGATATGGCATGTTGGATTTTTAAAACATTAGAATAAATTATAAAAAATTATTAATATCTAATATTTCATCAAAGCCCTTCCGAAATCTGTTATCTTTATCAGCTTCTAAATCTATAATTAATGGGGAAAACTTTTCTTTAGTCGCGTACTCATATATTTTAATTAACTGGTCTTTTGTCACTCCTAAACCAAACTCCGATAAAATAATGTTTACCTCCCTATTTCCGCTCAATTTTAGGAGAACCATATAGCTACAATTATTGCGAATAATCTTTGGGATTTTAAAATAAGATTGTGAAATAAAAATAACCGAAACATTTAATTTTCTTGCTCTGATATAATAATTTTCAACCATAGATAAATCTTTACTTAAGACCAAATCATCAAAAACTACTAAATGGTTAAAGTCTTTATCAAACTTATCAAGCTGTGGAGTGTTATTTAATCCTTCTTTAATTATAATTTGGTCGCTTCTTGTTTCAAGCCATTTATAGAGTGGTTCATCTTTGTTCTTTGTTATAATAGTAATAGATTGGAATGTACCTTTTCCAGCACTAAATAATCCAATTAGGTTTACCAAATAATTAGTTTTACCTGAACCTGATGGGGCTACAATACACATACGGAAAGGAAGTTTTAATTTATGCAAATAAAAGTTTGGATTTTCAACAGATTCTAATAAATCTTTTGGGATTTTTTCATACATGTTAATAATTTTATTAGAAGGGGGGTCATCAACCTTTTTTTTTGGTGGCATTTATATAATATACATATATACTTTTTTTATAATAATATACTAAAAACTCTTATTATAAAAAATGATTATTAAGGGCAAAATGAAAATTAATTAATTAGGAAATAATAATAATATTATATCTAAATATAGTATATAATGGCAACTTATGAACCACCAACAAGCAATTTAGCAATATTTGACCCATCCGTATTTCAAACAAATGATGAACCATTAACAATAGAAGAAGCTAAAAAAAGATTTCTAACATTTCCTGTTGCACAAGGAACAGAAACCCTTTTAAATACGACGGTTAACGGCAATTTACAAGTTGATTTTAACGCACAAGTTAATGGTAATTTTATTTTGGGTAGTTCTTCTGATATTTTTTTAAACTACGGAACTACACTTAAAACTGTTAATCCTGCTGGAGTAGATAGAGGTTTAGCAATCGGTCCTGATACATTAGCAACACAAGACGTTAATAAAATAACATTTGAAGGCGGAGGTAATGATACCTCTTTAGTTATTAACAACAATACCAATATTAACGTCAATAGTGAGAACTCAACAATTATAGGAACAAATACCGCAACTGCTCTTTCAGGAAGCACAGATTTTTTAACTAATTCAGTAGTTATTGGTTCAGGTGCTTTATCCGCCACAACTGGTTCAGGAGAAATACTTAACACTGTCGCAATTGGTACTAACGCCCTAATTAATGCTTTTAATTCTTCTTTTACAAAAAACAATACGGCGATAGGCACTCTTGCATTAAGCAATTTTAATGACGACGGAATGAATAATACTGCTCTCGGATACAGAGCAGGTTCTCTCGCACCTAACTTTTTTACTGGAGGTGAAAATAATACTTTTTTAGGAGCAAATACACAAGTAAATAGTGTTCTATCCGCTACTTATTGTAACCACTCTACTGCTCTTGGTTGTGATAGTGTTATTACTGCTGATAATCAAATTGTTCTTGGTTCTAGTGCTGATAGTGTTATTATACCAAATATTTTAACGTTTTCAGACGGTACTTCTCTTGGTTCGGCAACTGCTATACCAACCACACCGACTACTAATTATTTTAAAAACTTTTCTTCAACTCCACAGACTATCTCTCTTATAGAAATGATTTCTAATTATTACGTTAATTATACTGGAACAGGAAATCTTATTCTTCGTCTTCCTGATACAGGTAATACCAATACAAGTTGGATTACTATTTATAATTATTCTTTAAACGGTTCTGATATAATAGTTGCCTCTAATTTTGCTGGGCGGATTTTAACAGGACGTTTCGGTTCTTCTTCTGCTTCTATTTCATTAAAAAATAATCAGTGGATAAAAGTTGCTTTTAATACTACTGATAGTAATTGGTACGTAGTAGAGAAGAGTTTTGTTAATCCAGTTGAGTTTATACCTGCTAATTTTGTTGCGAACTCTATTAACACTCCTGCTATTCCTACTACCAACGTTTTAACAACGACACAAGTTGTTTCTTACGCTAATACTATAATTAGAGCGAGTAATAACGCTTTTGGAACTGCTATTATTGCTGATACTGTGTATAAACCGTTTAATTGTAGTTCTAATTTCTATTTTGAAAACACAGGTAATTTTAATATAAATCTCCAATTAGTATCTGATGCTACTTTCACACTTTCTACTAATACTTTTGGAGGGTCTTACGGTTCAGGCACAAACTCTCTTATTATTCCACCAAGAACCTACGTTCAAATATTTATTCCTATTTCAAATGCGAGTGCAGTTTGGATAGTTCAACTACGAGTGCCTGACCCTACTTACGAGGTTGCTTATTCAGGAACTACTATTACCGCTTACGCTAATTCTCAATATTTCAATTCTACTATTAATCTTACTGGGACATCAGCAACAATTTTTAATTTACCTGACCCTCGCCAATCAGTTAATCCTTGGGCGACTAATAAGTTTATTAGAATAAACAATAACGGTTCAGCTCTTATTACTCTCAATTCTACAAGCGGTAATTTTTTAGGAGCACATGGCAATGGATTTACTACGACGATTTTACCTGATAGTTCAACTTTTTATCTTACAAGCGACGGAACTAATTGGAATATTAATGAGCGTTCTTCTGATATAACTTTTAGAAATCTTGGTCTAGCTTCTTCAGGTGTGTCTTACGCAAATAATAATAATTATCTATCTGCTAATCTTCATTTATCACTTGCTTCTGCTGTTGGGACAATTACTTGGTTAGATGCGACCGCACAACACTCTCATTTAACTACTACAAAAGTTTATAACGTAGGACTTTATCAGATTACTTTGAACGCAACAATAACAACAGACGGAACATTTTTGGGTAAATACGGTTCAGGTTCAAGTAGTTTAATTATACCTGCTAATACTTGGGTTGAACTATTTTCTGACGGAACAAATTGGTTAGTGAATGATAGGAGTTCTGAAAACCAGTTTTATTATCCTACTGCTTTTGCAGGTTCAACAGCGACTATTGTTGATAATTTCCAATATATTAATGCTGAATTACATTTAACCTCTACTTCTGACCGTACAACA
>Ga0181358_1001599_pt1 | contig 10370 bp, 15 predicted proteins | sample Fa13VDMM110SD_FD_130096 | JGI IMG/M metagenome (GOLD analysis project Ga0181358, IMG submission 130096) | Freshwater viral communities from Lake Michigan, USA - Fa13.VD.MM110.S.D | ecosystem: Environmental > Aquatic > Freshwater > Lake | place: USA: Michigan | collected 2013-09-24
AGCGAAAGGTTAAAAGTATTCGCTAACAGGTGTCCGCCACAAGGCGGTTCAGGAGACTGGTAGAACGCAACCTGGGAGTCATAGATTGGTCAAGGCAGGGATAGCCGAGGACATAAACACTCAAGTGATAAACTATGATCCCTGAAAAAGCACGTTCTGGTCGTGTGACTTGTAGATCACAATTGAAATATCCATTGAAAGAAGGAGTTGCGAAATCACTTTAGTGATGAGCAACAGATCCGCTACGCGGATCTACTTCGTGCTGGCGCACTCGTATCTCTTGACTTCGTCGCAGATATGTTTTATAATTGTATCATGTTGAAATATTTAGACAGATGTAGTGATTCGTGTGAGGTCTATATCCAAACAACCTCAAATTCCATCCACTATGCCTGTCTCAGATGCAGAGAACACGGGCATCTAAAATGGTTGAGTTACCAGCAGGCCCAAGAATTATCAGATGTGTTTGACCGAGAAATAAATACAAGTGGTGATAGATTTCTAAGTCTGTTATAGCCATATGAAGATCCTTACAGTCTATCACCCTTAATCTTTACCAAATATTCATTTAAATAACACTGGGCGAGCATTCCGCTTGGTGTCATTACCGAGTTCTCCGTGCTCGCTCATTTAGCCTATTGCTGATTTTATTTGTCGCGACGAGTGAAGCGACGACCACGCCCTTCAAAATTCACGGGCAACACACCCCTCAGCTTGACGGGCCTGCCCTCCCTTTCCGCTGACTTGGTGTAGTTGTAATTTTTTACCTGTGTCACTGTCCGCAACACAAAGTCACAGATGTGGTTGCTGTTGCCCAGGAGGCAGAACAGGGTGCTGATGTTGCGTTTGCTTCGGGCAAATCTCCTGCGATCCGCCACGCACTTGAACTCACCCAGGGTCTTCAACTCATGATAAAATCTCTGTGGATCCATTATGCGATCACGGTGTGTGCGGCAGCCGTGGCAAAGTTGCTCCTGCGATCCAATTCATTGCGGGCCGCCACCCTGATGTTATACACACTGCCCAAGGTCACGGGCTGGATGAAAAATGTTGTGAGGTTGGTTATGCCAGCCGTGACATAATCCGCATCCGCCTGCAGTTTGAATTGTATGATGTATTCGCTGACGAAGGGATCCGTGCTGGCGGTCCAAGACACCAAGATCCTCCTCAGGGTGCCATCCGTCTCCAGGTATCCGCCACCCGTGGCCACGTTCTGTGCGGCTCCGGAAGTGGCAGTCACTGCGGTGGGCGCCACAACCAACATGGGATCTGGCAGAGTCAGGGTTGGACGTGTGATGTCCGGTTCCTTGGCTTCTATTGCGTAGGCCGCGCTCCTGTGCTCAAATCCTGCTATCTGTATGTCGCCCTGCTCACCTATTGTCATTTCTGTCACGCGGAATGTGCCATCCAATCCCAGTCTTTCATTGGTGACTTTGAATAGATCTCCCACTGTGAGGCTGCTACCTGCCATGGTGCAGACACAGCTGATTTGTTTGAAATTCCTGCTTCTCTCCACGAAGACACGTGCGGCCTGCAGTGCCTGTTCTCGCACCGTGATCATTGGGAGAGTGATGTCCTTCTCCAACCTGATGCCATCTTCTGCGAGGTATTGGATGTCAGTGGCAGAACCATCTTCGGGATAGATCACCTCGTTGGGTTGATAGTCCGCCGCGGGATCCGTCCACACCACTTTACATCGGTTAATTTTACTGGATTTGCTATCGCCCGTGATGTTGAGGCCGCCAATTATGTTATCGTTGTTGGCAGAAAACACCACGACCGGGTTTGCGGGAGTGGCCGTGATGTCAGTGTCGTCACCTCCGTGTTCAATTTTTAAAACATATTGGCCTTGTTGATAAGGCATCATACCACGGAATGTGATCAACATGGATCTTATGTTGTCCATCAGGGTCACACCTGTGTCTATCACCGCGTTGCACGTGAATGCCTTGCCCGTGGTGCTGTCGGTGTAGGTCACCACCTGATTGCATAATTTTGCGGCGGTCCTCCAACTATTGAAATCAAACACATCGTTTGAAAGTCCCTTGCCGTATCTAGGATTCCGCATGTAGTCCAGTAATATATTCACTGGATTGTCTGAATACACTGTGGTATGACTGGCATAGGGAACGATGTCTGTTGAGGTTGGGGGTCCTATCAGATTAACTTCCATTCCCCTGGTCCATGTTCCCAGCGATGGTGCATAGAATGATAATTGTTGATAGATATAATATGTGCCTGTGGGCACAGACACAATCTCATCAATGAAAGCAGTGGTGCTTCCTCCACGTGAGGTAAAAGTTTTACTAACATTAAAATTTTTTATCTCTGTTCCCACGCCCAAGCCCGTCCTAAGGCTTAGATATCCAAATATGCCCACGGTATTTACTGAGGTGACCTTAAGCGGAAACGCGAACGTGCCACCATAACGGATCCTCACTTTAGAATCCGATCCTGAGGTAGTGAATGTAATGCCGGGAGAACCACCACTTAAATTACTTAAGACCGTAAATGGTCCTGGGTTATTGGTCACAGTTTGACCATCAGCGGATATGGTATAAGGTGTTTGTTGGTGTGTGCCACCTGCGAGATCTTGCGCATTGGTGATTGTTCCATAGGTAATTGGTTGTGCGGCACCAGTGATGTCAAATATTTTTTTGCCTTGCAGTGTCACCACAACCACAGGCACACCACCGCCATAGGGATTGTTGTTGGCATCCGCCTCGCTCTCAATCTTTTTCCAACGGAACTTACAAGCGATGTAGGCCAGTCCGCTCAACTTGTGATTGGATGTCCAACCTGGTGCTTCTTGCAAGAGCGTAGATGCAATCTGATCATCCCTGCCATCAAAGAATTGCACTTCCAACCTAGAATCGGTGGCATAGTTGCCCGAGGTGGCCAGTGCTCTAACCCCATGGCTGTAGTTGGCCACGGTCACGGTGTTATCATCCACCAGCAATTTTGTGTAACCATTGACCTGTCCCTCTGCCAAGACATAGGCCACATAGAGATATTCATTGCTGCCAGCACCGGTGCTGACGAAGACCCTGGCCGCTCCCACTGCCCGAGTGCCGTATACTACTGGTATGTCCGCTATCGCAGAATCTTTATTGAGTAGGACTCCCTGAATTGTTTCTGCCTCTGCACTGCTGTAATCAGGAGAATCTAGATTCACACCAAACCCTCCGGTAAAGATAGATACCACCCCTTTCACGAAATTCTTCACTCCTTTGTAAATGTCTCCTATCACAGGAATGTTATCTTCTACCCAACCCATTATATCACTGCCTTTCTATAATTCTCACCATTCTTTTTGTATCCAAGAAATAATAAAAAATTGTGTAATTTTTCTGGGTCTTCTCCATAAACATAACTCAATTGAATTTCTATTGCTCTTTTTTCCACGGCCCATTGATATAGAGCATCATATAATTTTTTTGAAGCCAACCCTTTTCTGTATTCTGGTATTACATAAAAGAAGAAATCAGTTACATAATTTTCATAATTCCAATAAAACTGATTACATCTTGCAGCCATTGCTCCCATCAATGTGCCATTATCATCTTCCAATATGAATGTCACTGATTGAGGATTGTTTATAAAATTGAGATACCAGATTTTTACTTTTTTTTTATCCATTTTGAGAGCATGGTATTTGCTTTCTTGAATTTGGCGTTCATTCATGGCCATCAACGCGGGAATGTCTTCTCTGGTAATTTTTCTAACTTTCATCTTTTTCCCAAATTGTGTCAGTTTGTTTGAATCCACTGGTGTAGAGCAGATGTTCTTTTTTACTGCTATCAAGCCCATAATTTAGACTGCTGGTTCTTATCACGGCGATTCCTTTATCTTCACACAGTTGGAACACAAACTGCAATAGTTGTTCATAGGAGTTGAGGTCTTTGTAGCCGGTGTCAACATGGATTAGATCGATGCTGGCTCTCCTCCTGCCATTGTAAAACACTTTGTCAAATGCAATCATAGCAAATCCTATCAATTGATCGTTTAAAAAGATTCCCACGGGCTCCAACGTTGGTTTTACAAACCAGTTCTTCACTGTGAAATTAAATGCTTGTTTGTCAAAATCGACATCGGCCAATCCTCGCTCATGCACTGCCTTGTAGGCAAGATCCAGCATTGCTCCAATGTCGTGTTGTTCCAATTTTCTAAAATTATAATTTTTCATTAAGGGCGTCCCCACTTGATGTCTTTCACGATCTGGGGAGAAAAATCCATGCCCCGGTCAGTGGCAAAATGAAGATTTTGTGAAGACGGGTTGGTCCTGCGGCCATTGGTCCGCTCAAAGTCTGCAAATTGACTGCTACATTCCAAAGTAAGGGTTGCCGTCGCGGCCTCTTCCTGTATTGTGTAGCCAGTGATGTATCCATCAAATGTTAGATACACGTCGGTGTCCAAGAATGAGTAATCATTGTTTAATATCGCACGATAGATCACCACCCTTTTGTCTATGTAATCGTTGTTGAGGACCACCGCAACCATTGTGCTATCAACTGCGGTAAAAGTTAAATCCAATGCACCCACCCGCAGATCAGAACTTTCTGTTATGTTGCTGAAACCTATGAATTGTCCTTGCGCCAAAAAGGTTGGTGCTGTTGAATCTGGTGTTGTCGGACTGTTGAAAGTTAAATCTATGTTGCACGTTGTAAAATATATTGGCGTGTCCACGTGGATCTCAACTAGGTCGGCAGCAAATATTTTTCTGCTTTCTAACTTAGTTTGAAGTTCTGCGGTGATCTTCCTGCTCATTATATCTCCTCATTGCAGGTTATTTCATAGTTGTATGTGCCGTCGGCAGATGTCACAAAACTTAAATTGTTTGTGTCAAAGAACACAGTGAATGACACATCGTCGTAGATCACTGTGGTGTTGCCATCCACGGCCTCGACCAGTGGGGGATAGATGTCTAGTTCATTGACCGAAGATAGATCAAGGTTTATGTCTGCAGTGACCATATAGACCTTGCTGTGATTGGAGAATTTTATCAGGTCGCCCTTTTTCAACGTGCCGGTGTTGTTGGCATTGACCACGGGCACGGAACTTGAACCGGCAGCTATGCTGGCCCCTGTGTAGGTGCTGTCATCCAACACCGCGATGGTGCCAGACACGGTGCCCCTCGAGGAACTGATCTCGGGCGGAACGATGGTGAATGATTCCGCCTGTCCGTCCTGTTGCACTATAAAACTATACACATTCAGGAAATCATTTTTAGACATGGGAGGACTTTGCAACTTAAAACTCCAGTATTGTCCACCGGTTTTCAGTCTCTGCGTTCTACCACTGAGTGCTGTTGTCATTTTAACATTGTTGTTGCTTTGGAAATTAATTGTGGTAAAACCTGCTGTGGGAAATGTTCCGCTCATATTATGCTGTCAAACTCCTTTTGCCTCTTTCTTGCAGACCCCTGTTGATCAATCCAATAATCATATCCTGCCTTGTCATTAACAATTTGTCAAAATCACGGGCATCCACTGTGTTGATGTTGAACGTGATGTTTGTGTTGCCGGAAGAGCCGTAAGCACTGCCATCCCCCATGTTTAATTTATCATTGGGCACTATGTAGCCATCACTATTTGGCACAAATAACTCTGGACCGCGCTCGCCCACGAGATAAGGAGTCCTGCCCGCAGTTGGGCCACCCATTGCACGTGCCTCCGGACCACCCTCTTTGACTGGTCCACCCTTGGCCAATCCAAATATTGCCGCAAAAGTCCTCAGTCCAATATATTTCATTAATTCTTTGTTGGTTTTTTTAAGTGCCTGCGTCTCTGCGTCCTGTGCGTCCACGATGCCAAATATGTATTCTGACAACAATCTCATGATTGGCCCCACGATGAACAATTTCACAAAGGCGGTCACCAACTCTGTCACTATGGCGTCGGCCAACATCCTGCCCGCATCTCTGGCGGTCATCGTGCCTTTAATGATTCCCACGAATGCGTCTGTGGCAGAATTACTCACGTTGGTGAACCCGTCACGGATTGCTCCCAATGCTATGCTGGCTGTGCTGAATTCCTTGTAGATGCTTTCTCCTAATTTTTTTACTTCATTGTCAAATGCAGTCAGTTGATTTCTTGTCTCTTGCTGAACTTTTAACAATTTGTCAAACTCTGCTGTGAGTCCTGCCATGCCCTTTGTGCATACAGCAATGGCCTCGTTGGTCATGGCCAATGCCACAGGAGACTGCAAGAATTGTTTGTTGAGATTGTATATTCCTGTGTATAATCCGCCGGTTTGAGTCTCTGACGCAGCCAATTGTTCTTTAAGTGATTTGAACCCCGTCTCGGAATTTTTGGTCGCCATATAGAGATCGTAAAATCCTTTCGCCAGTAACGGAACACCAACAAATGCTCCCTTGCCAGACAATATTAGAAGTCCGCCCACAGCTATCTGTAATGCTGGCAATTGCTCGGTGAATCTTTCCAAGGCCCTGTTTAGGTGATTTATTTTTTCCGCATTGTCTGTCCCTACAAATCTCTGCAGGAACTTGTCCCAGCTTTGTCCTAGGTCGTTCAGCGCCTGGTTTAGTCCCCCAGTGCCGCTCTGCAGTGCAGTGCCAAGTTTTGGTCCCAATAATTCAAATTCTTTTACAGACAATCCAACGTTGTTCTTTATGCTGTCATACACTGTCTTGCCAAGCTCTTTCTCTAGCAATCGCCCCAACGTCTTGGCGCTGGCCGCCCCTTCTGTTTTTAATTTTGTGAATTCTTCCGCGAGACTATCTATTTCCACCCCCGTGGTCCTAGACACCCCACCCAGCACACGCAGGATGTTTGGTATGTCATTTAACTCATTGCCTGCCAGCAAGAGTTCCTGTGTGGCCTTTAATGTCTTGCTTAATTCAAATCCAAATTCTGCTGAAAACTTGGCAGCGGATTGGAATGCTTGATTGCCTGCCGCCACTGATCCGGCCAGTGAGTTGAAAGACACCCTGGTCTTTTCAATATTTTTTTGTAATTCTATTACACGCCCAACGACAGCATTTCCCGCAAACGCCAAAAGGGCCACCCTCATCAGTCGGAATGTGCTGGCTAGGCTGGCTCCCTGCCTGTCCACTTTCCGAAGGCCATTTTGGAGTTGTGCGACTCCTGCCATGCCCTTGACGATTAAATTGAGTAATAAATTATATCCAGCGGCCATTATCTACCCCTCGGTTGGTTGCCTTTTCTCTTCTGAGCATTCATAGTCCTTTTCTGCTCCTCACTTTCGTAGGTGAAGTAACCGGCCCACATCTGTATCTCCAACGCTGACAATTTCATAATCTCTTGGACGGGCATCTTGAGCCTGTCCGCGAGGACCATTATGAATCTCAACTCAACGTTGGATGCTATTCCTTTGCGATAGCCTCAGGCATTGACTCGATCTTGGCGTTGTTGATCGCAGTGCTGATCTTTATGATCACCGCCGGATCTGCCTCGTTCATCAATTTGACTCTATCTGCTTCTGTGAATAGCCTCTTGCCATCGGCATCTCTGCTCTTGACCAGAACCGTTTCAACCAACGCATCCACTACCATGCCCTTTGACGCTAACTCCACAATCTTGGCCTCATCCTTGAATGCGTGTGTGGTCCTGAAATAGATGTCAGTGCCCCACTCCTCGCAGTGATACTTGTGTAACTCACCAGCGATGGCCGTTTGATAATGTTTGCCTATCTTGTCTGTTAAACTTGTCATTTTATTGTTCTCCTTGTTGTTTGTCTTCGTTTGATTACTTCAGTTATAGAAGGACCTACCACACCCAGGGGCGCCTGTGGGCTCCTGCCGGGTCCGTCCTCCAACTTCGGTCCATATGGTTTGGCATTGCTAATAACCGCTCCAGTCTTGGTGCTGTTCTTGTTCCAGGATCTCTTGAATGCTCCCGAACGCACCGGACTGCGTCTCTTGATAGTGGCCAATAGGTCGATCTCCAACTCTCTCTTCTCTTGTTGTGTGACTCTGCCTATGTCCAGTATCAATTTCTTGACATCGGATTTGACAATGATATTAACCATTATAGGTCCGCTTTAACCAATCCACCAGTTCCTTGGAACTCGCAACTCATCTCAACCATGCCATCAAAAGATGAAGTGATAGAGACTGCTGTCACGATGACCTCTCCAGTTAACTTAATACCTGTGGTCGTGCCTGACGGATATAGTTCAAGTGTTGCTGGTGCCGCACCAATCGCCGCTATCAAAGCGTCGTGTGTTGTGTCACTATCAACTAGATAGAAATCTGCTGAACCAGAAAAATCTGTTAAACCTGCCAGATATGTTCTTGCTCCAGATCCCATCACGGATGTTTCGATGGTCTGTGTGCTCTGCTCGATGGTAAAATTACGAACAGAACCTGCCAGTGCCGGAGAGCCAGCAACGTCAAACTTGATCGCTCCTGATTCACCTGTCACTACTGTTGTGTTTGCTGCCATTTATTTGGCCTCCTTGTTTTGATCAACCGACACCGATTGATGCATTTTTTTTATGACCTCCGCGTCCGCGGACAGTTGATATCTCAAATGAGTGATACCATAGTCCCTCTCCTGCCTTGGTTCCAATGATGTGTGTCCATCATTATTCTTTGGTAAAGAATTCTTCATACTTGTCCCTTCTTGTGCCTGTAGGTCACCTGCACCGAGACCACTATCTCGGCCAAGGGCAGTTCTCTCTCGATCACTTGTATTCCTGTGACCTGCGTGGTCACATGGTGTATATTTGTGCTGGTGTAGTTGATGTCTCTCCTGCGATCGGTCTCCAGGGTCTCTTCTATGCGTTCAACTATCTCATTCCTCAGCGTGTCCAGTTCCGTGCCTCGGAGATAGCATCTCAGTTGGTATTCTATGACCCCCGCTCTGAGATCAGTGCTGATGTCCTCTCGCTCCTCGCTGCCGCTCACGACCAAGATGGCCGGAAATTGTGTGATGGCCAATTTGGTCACATCAAAGTATTTTCTGCTCACCAACCCCGGGGCGGGATCAGTCATATTGGTCAATTGTTCTATTAGATTCTTTGCGATGTTTTCTCTTGCGGACATTACCTTACCAATCTACCAAAATTGAAAGGCTGTCGCTCCGAGTCTGATATTGTGCCTGAACTGTCGATATCATATTCCACGCCCACCTTCAAGATCAGATCAAATTCTTCTCTGAACTTTTCCTTGTAGTATCGCATCTTTTCTCTGAATGTGTCAGATTCAGGCGCGAATGTTGATAATCTGGGATAGATGTAATAAGACAACACGTGATAACACGCGGCCCTGGTAAACTGTGATGTGGTCAATCGACTGGGAGACAATTTGGTCTTTGCTCCAATGATCGAGATGTCATACTTGCCGTATTCTGCCGTGGGGAACCACTCAATGTTTAATAAACGTATGATGTCATCGTAAGTTTTCTCGTGCAAATCAGAGAAATCCTGTATTCCAAATTCTTGTATTTGTGGTTCGTATTCGATGAGATTACTATCGTTGGCAAATTGTGACATATAGAGGTCCTACCTTCAATTAATTAATTTTTTTACCAAGTCCTTCTTGGTATTGTTATTTAGCGTGAGTCAGCGTGGTGATCAAATCCAGCACCGTAATGTTGGGCATTTGGATTGGAGCCGGATTTGGTCCTACCAGTATTATGCCTTTTTGTCTGGCCCATCTCTCCAGCAGTTTGCGGCCATCGTTGCTCATCTTGTCTATTTGTTGTGATTTTTTGTATCTATTATCAAATATGCTTTGATTGCTACTGCCCCAATCACAGCCCAAGATATAGATGGTTTTGAATGCTAGGTTCGTGGCCAATCGCACTGCCAGCAATCCGCTGTTGTGAGGCTGATCCAGCGTGGTATACGAAACTTCTTGCCAGTGGGGCAGTTGTTTGTGTCCATTGCAACCATAATAAGTCACTCCGGGATCTATGTTGATGTTGGGTCTCAATGCATGATCAAACACCACCACGTGATTGACAGGTCGATGTTGTCGGATATAGTTGCAACCTATCTCGTTGGATTGCTGTGGTATAACATTGTGTAAATTTAGAGCGGAAGGCCCATTGAACCAAACCAGGCAGTGAGTCATTGTGTTTAAACAAGAAAGGCCCAGTTAAGGGCCTCTCTCGTAGTCAAACTAATAAAATCAATTAGTTTCCGATTATTTTGTCGCCTCTTACAAGACAAGCATAAGATTGTTTTAAAATCCCATTGCCTCTTGCAGTGGTTGCAACATATTCTGTAGAACGTTTTGAAGCGTCTCTTTGAGTTTCTAATCTCAAAGGTCTTTTCAACACGTGAGCGATTGCCATTGGAGAAAATACCGCACCAAAAGCACCGTTGGCTGAGTCAGCCGCGATTGCTGTTGATTGGAATATTTTCACGTTGAACAATCTTCC
>Ga0181358_1001603_pt1 | contig 10361 bp, 7 predicted proteins | sample Fa13VDMM110SD_FD_130096 | JGI IMG/M metagenome (GOLD analysis project Ga0181358, IMG submission 130096) | Freshwater viral communities from Lake Michigan, USA - Fa13.VD.MM110.S.D | ecosystem: Environmental > Aquatic > Freshwater > Lake | place: USA: Michigan | collected 2013-09-24
GACTACCCCGATGGCAACAAGCCGAAGATGTCCACCGGCACCGACCCCTACGGTCGTGACGAGACTGAAACCAAGATGCCTACAGAATCCGAAGAAATGCCGGATGACGAAGTGTTTGCTGTTGGCATGACTAATGTCATGAGCGACAAGAACATGCGTGTTCTCCGTCAGAAGTCTTCTGATACTCGCGCCAAGGCTGTTGGTACTCATAATGTGCTGTATGCGGAAGGCCCTCAAGCTGACGAAATGACAGGTCCTGACGGTGTAACAACCGCCAAGAAGTCAATGCGTGGTAGCAAGATGGTTGAGCATGCCGAGTATGACCAAGGTGAAGGTGGTGGTGGTAGCCTAGAGTCTCTCCGTGTAGAGATTGGCGATGGCGAAAAGTCCAAGAACAAGCAACTGATTCCAGGTGCTATGGACACCACCGATGAGGCTGCTCAAATCGTTGGTCCCGACGGTGCTTATGCTGAATCCTATAAAGGTGAGCCTAAGTCGAAAGCCAAGCAACTGACCCCAGGTGCTATGGACACAACCGACGAGGAGAACCAGGTAACTGGCCCTGACGGTGTGTTTGGCGAAGCCTCCCTTGAGTCTCTCCGTGAGAACATTGGTGACGGCAAGAAGTCAAAAGCTCGTCAGCTCCAGCCCGGTGCCATGGATGACCTGGACACTCCTGCTGAGATCTCCAAGCGTTCCGGCGGCGTGTATGCTGAAGAGCATGGCGAAGGTTGCGGCGGCGGTAAGAAGAACCCTTACACCAAGACCGGTTTCGGTTCCACCTACGACGAAGGTGAAGGTGACGACGGCGTGGATGAAGGCGAAGAGGACTACAACGAACTCTCCTCTGACCATGGCGGCATGAACTACACCGGCATGGGCTCCATGAGTGGTGCTCAGCCTCGCGCTACCGGGTACCCTACCCAAATGTACGAAGAGCTGAAGCGTCTCAAGGCTGAGCATGCTGAACTCCAGAAGATGTACATGGAGGAGAAGATCAGTGCTCGGAAGAGCAAGATCGCTAACTTCGTTGAAGCTCTCTACGAAGAAGGCCGTCTGACCGATGGCATCATGCCCCAAGGTGAATTGCAGTCTTACTGCGAAGGCCTGGAGTTTGGTACTATGGAATTCTCCGAAGGCGAAACCGCCGCCTCCAAGCTGCTGGGTCTCCTGTCTAAGCTGCCCCCGATGGTTTCCTTCGGTGAAGTTGCCGGTGGTACCTTCCAGTATGCTGAAGAAGACATGGATCCCCATGCTCGTGCCCTCAAGATCGTTGAGGAGTCCGAAGGCGCTGTCGATTACGTGGAAGCACTGAAGAAGACAATGTTCTCCTGAGGTGAATGATGGATCTCCTCTCGTTTGTCGGCTTAGCAACTAAACGCAGGGGAGAATACCTTTCACAAGCAAAAAGCCTTGCAAAAAAGTACAAAGACCCGGACACTCTTGAGCAAAGAATGGCCGCCGAGTCTGTAGCACTTGTGAAAGGTTACCGAGACAAGTTAATGAGGTGGGAGGAGTACGAAAGGACTGTCCTTGATAAAACTCTCACCTCTGCGTTAGCCGCCGTTATCTTAGGCGTTGGCCCAGATAAAGCCGACAACAAACTTGAAAAAGCTTGGCCGATAATCGTCGGAGACATGGTCCCTCCCCTCTCAAAATTTTTAGCAGAAACCAAAGAATACGTGGATACAGGGGTTTTGCGCCTCGGTGATCAAACTTTAGATTTTGCTGATTACAACTTGCTTTCAGCAGTTCCCGGAGCAATTGATTTAACCACCGACGAAATAGACGGTATTGATCCAACTGCCGAAGGGACAACCGAAGCAAACCAAGGTCGCGCACAAGGTAAGACCTGGCCTTCCCTGGCTGATCGCGTTAGCCGCTATCTCTCGAGCCCCGTATTTGCCTTTTTCTCTTTAGGTGAATACATGGTTGCTCAAGACATGGGATTCAAAGAAATGCGTCGAATGGCCAAACAGGACAAGAAAACTTGCGTTGACTGCAAAAATTATAACGCCATGGGGTGGCAACCGTTCGGTGAGCTGCCTATGCCTGGCAAAGGTTGTCGTTGTTACGACCGCTGCCGGTGTGGCATTGAATACAGATAAGGGGTAAAAACCTTTATACTAACTGGGTACCAAAACCAGCCCCAGAGTAAACAAACATTGAAGTCCCTTACTATAGGATAAAAACATGGCGACGAATTCTGCTCCCATATATGGCAAACAGTACATCCGTTACGCGGAAACCTGGGAGGCACCCATCAACACCGAAGCCGGTGTTATCGGCACCGTTGAAATCGGTGAACTCCGCGCAGTTAGCTATGCTACCTGGGCTGGCCCTAACTACGCCGCTGCTGGCGACGCTTTCAGCCCTGCTGCCGCTCAAACCACCATCGTAGGTATTAACCAGGCTTACATGCCTACCGCTTTGGCTCAACCTCAAACTGCCCGTCAACTGACTGTGGCAACTTCCGGCCTGCTCCTGATCGAAAACGATCCTGCTGCCCCCTTCGTCAACGCCAACCTTAACGACCCCCTGGCCATCAACGCCGCTGGTCAAGCCAGCTTGACTGGTACCGCTGTTACCCTCGACGGCACGACTCCTCGCATCCGCGAGATCGTGGAAATCGGCGGTCGTAACCTCGTTCTCGTTAGCTTCGCCTAATAGCTAACTAACTGACCTTGGCTGGGCTTCTTCGGTGTAAGTCCCAGCCCTGGTTGCAACCATTTGAAGACAATTTTAATTTCGGAGACTCCCTCCCATGATGAACCTCCAGCAAACCTATGCTGGTGTAGATCCTATTCTGACTACACTGGCTCAAGGTTTCATGTTGCCGGCGACAAATATCGCCAACTTTATTGCCCCCGTTGTTGACACCCCTACTCGTGCTGGCCGCATTTTGCGTTTCGGTAAAGAGCAGTTTGCGATCAACGATTTTAGGCGTGCGTATGGCACAAATATCCCATATGTGCAATCACGTTACGATTCAGAGCCTTATGCTCTGGAGCAAGAAGTGGTTGCTTGGGAACTTCCTGAAGAAGTTATCGAGAACGCTGGCGAAGGTCCTGCACAAGTAGACCTGCGTGCGATTGAAACTCGCAACGCCATGTCCCGTTTAATGAATGCTTACGAGTATTCCGTTTCTCAGGCCATTACTGTTGTACCTGGCTACAACCCCTACGAAGATCCAACTCCTGCCGCTGGTTCCCAGACTGGTTTGGGCTTCCTTACTTGGACTACTTTCAGCACTGCTTACGGTGCTGCTGCTGGCCCCTCTGCTTGGTCTTCTCTGACATCTAACCCGATTGAAGACGTACTGACCCTGAAGCGCACAGTCGCCAATCAAATCGGCATCCGCCCTAACTCGATGGTTCTTGGAACCGCCGTGTTTGACCAACTGCTGACCAACCAGAATATTCTTGAGCGTATCAAGTATACAACTGCTGACAGCATTGACACCGACATGCTTGCCCGTTACTTCGGACTTGAGCGTGGTCTGCGTGTGGCTGAGGGTCGTTATTTGGCCAACGATGGTACTCTGCAACCTGTGTTCCCTGAGAACGGCATCCTGTTGTTCTACAGCCCCAACGGTCCTTCGGATTCCGTTATGCCTGCTGGTGGTGCAAACGCTGCTACCCCCGCTTTCGCTTATACCTACCAGCTGACCGGCACCCCTGCCGTTCGTCCTGAGTACTACATTCGTGAGCGTCGCGTGGTTCGTGCTGAAATCACTGTTGAGCGTATCATTAACCTGGTTGGCCTTGGTGCCACCGGTGCTATCGGTTCTGGCGCGATGGTCACCGACATTCTGTCCTGATTAGGAAGGAATTATAAGAGGTGTTCCTATGGCTATTCTTCGTCCATTAACCAAAGCGCAGTACGTTGTCTCGTTTACTGCGATTGGTGGCCCCACCTTCACTGGGGTCTTCACTACCTTCAGCGGAATCAATGATTCCGCAGAAAGCACCACCTACGCCAACGGCACCGGAAACCGTATTTACCACGTATCGGGTCCTCGGACTGCGGATAACGTGACTCTGGGTGCCCCCTACGATCCCACCATCTTTAAGAGCCTGGAGCAGTTCTGGCTGGATTACAACTGTAATCCGATCACTGTTTCTATCACACCCACAAGTTGTGATGGCGATGGCGCCGCTGCTGGTGGCGGTCAATACGTCTGCTACGAATGTCAGTTCGTGAACATTACCACGGGTGAGGTTGATCGTGAGTCAGGCGATGTGCAAAACATCGAGGTTGAATTTACCGTGAATTATTGGTCCCGTGATTAATTACTGGACTTTACTTTAAGTAAATTACCGCTATAATGCTCTCAGGTTATTCCTGGGGGCATTTTTTTTTGAGGCAAATGCGTGTAGGGTAAAAACCTTAAAAGCACCCAATCCGAAAGGGATTCATGGCAAAGACGACGTTTAGTTCCGGAGTCATCGTCACTAGTCAGTGGCTTAACGGAGCGCAGCAAATATACTTCGACGGCCAAGACCTGGATTGGCACTATCCTCCCCTAGGCATTAGCTCTTTTGTTTTGTCTGGACCCGATGGTCTCGACAATCGCTACGTAACTCTTCAAACGGATCAGCCTGAGACCGCTGGTGGTGTCTACCAGACGGGCCTCCCAATCAGCGGAAGCAAGGTAGTTACAGGCCCGTGGAGCTACGGCTACGACCCCTTACTACTTGGCAACCCAGCAAACGTGTTGGCGAATGCGCCAAAAAGTTTTACAACCAATGGCAAATTTGACAATGCCGGCGGTATTCCCACTCCCACTGTACCCCAAAAATGGGGTGCGTTGGACCCTGAAGACCTTATCACAAAGAAAATCCTCGAGGAGTGGGCGGACTATATCGTCGCAGAACTGGTAGTTGATAACGGATACTACGCCACAACTGGTGGCACTTGCAATAATTATGACGGCACAGGTAACCCTGATGTATGTCCCGTACCTTGACGAGGTAAAACTGTGCCACGCTACGCCCCCCTTCCGGCTGTCTCAATCGACCCTCGCAACGAAGCTGAGATTGCCCAGCAGGCAGCTCAGGTCGTATATGAAGCCAGTAATCAAACTCTTAACGACTTTTCCTCAGGCAACCCCCTTGCTGCGTTAATTCAAGGGCAATCTTTTGCCCAAGGGGAGTTTCTTTTCTGGGCAAATCAACTTCCGGAGTCCATCTTAATTGAGTGGATCGGACCATTTCTGGGAGCCATGCGGCGCCTGGGGATTTCTTCCGTTGCCCAACTGGTCGTCACCATTTCCCCCAGCAACACTGACACAGTCATTCCTGTTGGGTCAAACTTTACAACAAACGCCACCGTTACCAGTGGTGAAGCGATAACATTCATCAATACCGAGGCTTTTGTCATTCCGGCAGGGCAATCAACGGTCAAGGTTAATGTTGCATCTCAGTACGTCGGTAGCCAGTACAACTGCCCCGCCGACTCAATCACAGGGTCACCCGCGATTGGAATTGCTGGCCTCACTGTCACCAACCCGCAGCCTGCCGTTGGTGGGTCGGACGTTGAAACATTCGCAGAAGTTCAGGAACGTTTCTTCACACTGATTCGTCGCAAAAATCCTGTCAGCCAAGAAGACTGGCAAGGTTTCTTCGAGGACTTTTACGGGGCTGGTACCCTTACTTCGGTTCAACCCAACCGCCCTAACCAGGGAACTTACAATTACCTGACTGACTACCTGCTGCCGAATGGCCAGGTTTCTTTCTTCGTTCTGGGTCCCGACGGAGTGGAACTCACTCAAGTTCAACTTGAGCGTGGTCAGAATGCCGTGAACTATTCTGTGCCCGTGGAGAACCAGGGTCACCTGTATCCTTTCACGCTCAGTCAAGTTCAGTACAACATCACGCTTGAGATTGACGCGAACAGCTCTTTCGGTGTTAATCTGCGCGACACTTCGTTGAACTTCCGTAACAGGTTGTTTGACATTCTTACGCCTGGAAATGTTTTTCCTGCTACTACTGACCCAACTGTCTCTGATGTTGACGCTGCCTTTTACTCAACATTTGATGCGACAGACCGCTTCATCAACCCTCACATTGAACTGAGTGCCGCTTACAACACTCCTCCCCTGTTGACGCCCTCTGCGGCAACTTACACTCAAGTATATACTTTTGAACCCAGCGGGACTATTCTAACAAAGAACGACTTAGTTGAGACCCTGCTTCCCATCCCTGTCTACTATCCTGTACTCCAAGATTTCAATCCGTACTCGATCGTTAAGAAAGACCAAACAATTTACAGCAACCTGGCTCTTCAGCAGATTAGAGACCTGTTGCCCGGCATTTACCTTCGAGGGGAGGTTGTTTACTGGAACCCCGCCATTGGCGGCGATGGGCAGTTACACGTAATTCTTCAGAATCTAACAGTAGAGTCAGAAGTAGTTACTGCAATTAACGCTCTAATTACACAGAGTCAAATCAGTGCGGCTATGAGCTACAGCCCCTGGGTTGTCGGTAACGCCTACGTTGCAACGACAGGAACGTTATACACTCCTCAAATTGTGGAGTATGACTACGCTGTTGATGAGTTTATTCCCGACCCAACATCACCCATTCCCCTCAACAAGCGCCCAGGAACTTTTGTCTGGGTTGTTAATCAAAACTTCACACTCCAACCCGCCACGAACGACATCACCGGTGCTCAATCGGCTGCTGTTCTTGGCACTCCCATTACCCCGCAAGTTCTGACTCCCGGAACTTCCTACACCGCTGGAACCTGGGTCTATACGCCGCAGATTGGTTCCGGACCAAGTCCCGTGGCCGACCCATTCTACAACTATGTGGACCTCACCAAAGGAGTTGTCAACAAGTACGCATACGTGGTTGAGACTTTCACGTATCAACCAAATCAACAAACCGTGAGTGTTTATTTTGACGGTCTTGCAGAACAAGGGATAATTCGTGAGATTGTTGTGAACAATGGGGACGGTGGGCTGCCTATTTACAAGTACGGTCCTCGGTTCCCTGCTGGGGAATACCTTCAATATCAAAAAGACGCAGCCTCCCCGAAAGAGTACTACATTGCCGCAACATACTTTACACCTACAAGTGTGGACGCCAGTGTAATGGTTCAAGAGGGTTTGATTTTCCCACTCTACGCTAACACCAGCCAATACGCTCAACTTGTTGCCGAACTAAACTCCACAACAAGTTTGGTGAAAACACCAGTGAGAATGTTCACATTCTTCCGTGGAGATCGGACTTTCTTCCGCCAAGGAAGCACGGTACTCTCTTACACGGCGACCACGAACATTACCCCTTTGTTTGAGTTTTACATTTACGCAAATAATGGTTCCTTTGTTCTCACCGCGCAAGGTCAGCAAACTGAGATTCCGATTGCTAATTACATCCCTTTCTTTAACCCTGCCTATAACCAGTTTGCGGAGGACACAGTTTTGTCCGAGGACGGTAGGAACTTATACCGGGTAATGAAAGCGTTCACACCAGGCTCAACAGTCACCAACTGGACAAACACAACGGTTGTGAATACGGCACGGAATGAGGAGTATGCTGGCAACTTGCTGCGTTACGTTTCTAAGTACAACTGTGAAGAAAGCATTCTTTCCCAACTCGGTAGAGACATCTCCGCAATCAAGCTGGGCATCGCTCAGATTACGTTGATTCCGAAAGACAAAGGACGTTTTACAAACTCACGGGGCAATAGCGTTTTTGTCTGGGAGAATACCCCTTCTGCTCTTGTAACGCCGCAGCTTTCTTGGTACAGCGGAACCCAGTACCCTTACACACCGCCTACTTATGGTGAAGGCACCTTGAACCTGTAAAATGTCACAGCAGCTAATCCCAATCAATGGGGGAGTTGAACAAGTCGTCACAACACCCGCCACTGTCACAGCTAATTTACTCTCACCTCAATACATAATTGCAAAGTCTTTGCAGTCACGTCCAACGGAGTGGGTGCCTGGTGGCCGTCCGATTTACCGTCGGCTTCCTGCGGTAAGCGAAAGATATCAAATTGACTTTTTCAATCTTGTTTCGCCGGCAAATACCGCTGGACGAGCGGAAGTGCAAAAGATCGGATATATCTACGTACCTTGGACTGAGAATAGTAGCGGTCCAACCTCCGTCAAGGTTTCCGCATCTGAGTCAGGTCAGGACCTGCTTATTTGCGGAGGTAAAATCATCTGGACCTACGGTGGCACGGAGGTTTTTCCTACAATTCTCAATTTAGAAACCTTAGCAGTTCGCCGGGGGAGGTACTTCCTCGCATATGAACTGAGCTTTGATGACAGCCCTGAGCAAAAACTCTACCGTGTTACTGACTTTGCGTTAACTGGGCAACCTCTGACAATTACGTCGAGCACAGACTCAGTAATTGGGTGGAGGTACCCCGCAGTAAATGCTTTCCTGAACCAGGACAGAGTCTTCTGGACCTCCGAGGATACTTACTTCCCGAGTTTTGCCCAACCCTCCACCAGTTACCTGCAATGGACCTCGGCCCTGGCGTCAGCGTACTCGCAAGTTGTTATGCGGTGTCCGGAAGGTTCAGCCGCCACTGCAACTGCGTCCTTCTTCTATGTTACTCCCGGTGGAGTTGAGCTACTTCAACAAACCGTTTCACCGACAACGGACTCCAACGGCAAGAAGTATGAGTTTAACTTTGTGGCCCCTGCGTTTAATACCGGTTGGAAAGTGGTTTGGTCCGACACAACGGTGGCGATTGAGAGCATCATAGTTTCTGGCACGGTCACCTTGGAGAAGAAACCTGCTGCCCCAGCAACGAGGGCATCTCTGGTGCTTTACTCTGAGAACACGCAACCAACGGATACAACTTTCTGCCCCCTGGCTCACGTTGACGTAACAAATGACTTCAAGGTAGAAGTTATTGAAGACATTCGTTATGTCATTCGCCGTGACTATGTCCCCGTCGCGGATTGGTTGACGAAACCGTTTGACGACACACTGATTAACCTGTACGAGCAAGTTAAAGATTATCCGCTATTCTGGATGAACCCTCCGACTTGCATGGAGCAAGAGTATGCGGCTCTTGTCGAAGAAAACATTCTAGTTGTATAACATGGCGTTCGAGACTGCTACCTTCAATCCGCAACAGTTTGAGTTACGGAATTACACGAGTCCCTACGTAACTCCGGAGCAGTCTGCTGCGATCACACTTACGGAGTCCCGAGTAAATGGGCAGCTGGACTTCCTGGCCCAAATGCTTGGATGGAACGGTCCTAACTATTGGACTAATCTTCCCGACTCCCCTAACCAAAAGAGGCAACTGCAAGGCGGTAGCTTTGGGGTCTATAACAGTTTCATCATCCCAGAAGTTTACGAGATTCGTAACTGGAACAACACGATTGTAGTTAATCGTATTCCTTTCCTGGATCCCGGGCAGCGAATTTTTGTGGAAAAAATCCTGGTTGGTAACGACCAGTACGACATTGTAAGTCTGGAAGTTGTTGGTGATACCTTCGTCGTAGGAATCGGTGAGCTGACGCAAAGTTTCTATGATCAGGTTCAGAATAATGTCCCCATTCAGATTCTGATACCAAGCCTTCGTCCAGCCCCGTTCTACCGGGGCGAGGTAGGAGCCTCGGGTGATTCTTCTTTCCTGGTAAGTTCTGACGGTTCTACCCTACAGCTCTACCCCTCCTACGACAATAATCGGCAGTTCCAGTATCAGTCACTGTCACTTTTTGCGAACTCGGTCTATTACTTCAATCAGCCAGTCTATGTGAAATATGACCTGGCAAGTCCTGATCCAGACATTTTACCAACGTACGACATAGACGCGGAGCAGTGGTACTTACAGATCCCTCCGACCGCCACGAAAGACTCGTCATCAATCACTGTATTTTTGTGCTGGGACTATTCCGACGCCACCACGCCGACAACAGTTTCCACATCGGCTTTGGTTCAAACCTGGCGGGATTGTTCTGACTGGGGCTCTGTTAGTACCCTCAAATACTACACGGGAGCGTGGGGAAATAAGGGAGGCCCCCTCCCCTTTAACCTGGCTTTTGACAGCCTCTCGATTCACGGTGTCTCAGAAGACAATGCAATTCTGACACCGACCGTTCAGCAATCGGTTTCTTACAACACACTGATGACTGAGATTTACAGTCAGCAAACCCCCTATGATGTTACGGCTCCGGGAACTCCTCAACCAGGGGACCTGTGGTGGAATCCTGTAACCGGGGCTCTGAGCGTTTGGTATGCGCCCCAGTACGAAACCTGTGCAACCTGGGTCGAGATAGACTACCGGCAACAGCCGCAGTTCAACCCAACCCCCGGCGTTATCTTCCCCGACGTAGCCACGTTTGCTGCTGCTACGGTACCAGTTGGTACAACTGTGTTGATCCTTGA
>Ga0181358_1001605_pt1 | contig 10338 bp, 13 predicted proteins | sample Fa13VDMM110SD_FD_130096 | JGI IMG/M metagenome (GOLD analysis project Ga0181358, IMG submission 130096) | Freshwater viral communities from Lake Michigan, USA - Fa13.VD.MM110.S.D | ecosystem: Environmental > Aquatic > Freshwater > Lake | place: USA: Michigan | collected 2013-09-24
GCAACAGCACGAGCCTCTCTCTCCTTCTCTTGCTGTGCTTCTTTCTTTGCTTTTAGTTTCTGTGCTGTACGATACTTCATCTCAGCCTTATTCAATCTCTTAATCGCATCACGGCGATCCTCTCTAGATAGACCAGCACTGCGAACCGTCTCATACTGTAGCACACGTTGAGGAGTGGAATACTGGAGGGGGCGGTTCATTTCTACAATCATCCCAGAAAAAAATTTGCCGGGGTAATCCTTTCTGAAAAATCTGCTACACAGGTTTATCAAAAGTGATGTGTTTATGTATTATGCTGTCAAGTCATTCCCCAAGTTATTTTGTGCCATGGCATTTTTAATTTGAGTATAACGCTCCTTACTGCGATTTAAAATTACTTCCTTATTCTTTTCATAATATTCATGTGCCTTTGCTTTACCTTTACTAGCATAATAACGTTCACGGGCAAGTTTACATTTCTCAGATTGTCTGTATTTTTGCTGAGGTGTTAAGGCCGGGGTTTCCATCTACCTTGAATACCCAAAATTAATTAAAACGAACTTCGTAAAATCCCAAAGCATTTGGTTGGATCCTTGGCATCTCAATCTTTGGAACTTCTTCAACAATCTTTCTAATCTTAATCTTATCTTCTAATCGTGAACGATAATAAACACCTTCAATCATAGTAGGCTTTATCTTTAACTTAAAAGCAAGTTCCTTTAATGTTCCAGCAGTTATTATATCTCCCTTGATATCGGCTTCCCAATACTTCTTAACCATTCTACTTATACTTCATATATTATATGAACAAAACCTGAACCACCAGCATAACCAGGTTGAGCACTAGAATTAATTCCACCACCAGCACCACCAGAACCTGTTGAAGCCAAACCGACTGATTGATTTCCACCACTAACGCCTCCACCACCTCCTCCATTTGTTTCATTATCTACTGGTTCTCCAAGTCCTCCAGCATTACCTTTTAAAAACGCACCATTTTGTCCATTCACAGAAGCACCGGCACCACCTTGAGGATTACCAGTACCAGCACCTCCACCACCTCCAAATTGACCAGCCCCTCCGACACCAGGCGTAGCAGAATTAAATCCAAAACCACCTTGACCACCTAAACCCTCCACAAGAGTAAAACCGTTTATACTAACAGTTGTTGGATTTCCAGATGAACCATCAGTCACGCCTGGACTAACATCAGGACCACCAGCACCTCCAGCGCCAATAACAAGTGTAATTGATGTAGCACCATTGACTATTGGAACTTTAACTGACTGATTAATATAACCAGATCCTCCACCACCTCCGCCACTACTTGAGGTTCCACCTCCACCACCACCACCACCTCCACAAGCAGTTACAGTCATAAAATTATATCCAGCAGGGGATGTAAATGTTGTATCTGTAGTATATAAATCTGAGAATAATTTAGTTGTTAATGAAAGACCGCCAGGAACTGAGGCTATTTGTATTGAATTAGTGGAAGAACTTAAAGTTACAGCACCAGTTTCTCCGTTAACAGCAGTAACAGCATTGGTGGTTAACTCAAGGTCATTTCCATTTACAGCAATATTAATTGTATCGCCAGGCGAACTAAGTGTTACAACACCTGTAACACCCGCAATAGATGTAACACCTGCAACAGGAGGAACTCCAATAATCTTTAAATCAATAGTAGTTCCTGATGGAATAATATCAATAGAAGCATCTGATGATGTTATAGTTAAAGCACCAGATAAACCATTTAATTCAGTTACATCAGGAGTCTTAGAATTAACAAAATCAATATTATTAGCCAAAGCATTTTCAGTTATAGTTATACTCCCATCACTTGATACTAAATCAACAGCACCTAAAAGAGTCTTTAAAGATTGAACTGCTGAAACATCAACAGTTACAGCACCAGCAGTTGTTGTAACATTTGCTATACCAGCACCGACAACACTCGTTATAGGATATGAAGGAGCAGGAACATTAACCGTAAATACAGTTCCAGCATTTGAAACAGTCGCAATACCAGAACCAGCCACACTAGTAACAGGATAAACAGGAGCAGGAACATCAACCGTAAATACAGTTCCAGCATTTGAAACAGTCGCAATACCAGAACCAGATATATTTGTTACTGTTGCAGAAGGAGGTGAAGGAACACTAACATTAAAAACACTTCCAGTATTTGAAACAGTTGCAACACCTGAACCGGTAATATTAGTTACTGTAGCAGATGGAGGTGAAGGAACAGATAAATTAATTGTTTTAGCACCTATATTAGGTGTGACTGTAAGACCTGTACCAGTTATAGTAACATCATCAATAATACCATTCAAAGTTGTAACTACATTACCACCAAGAACTGCTGATAAACCGATCTGACCTCCTCCTTGAGTAACGACTATTGTGCCATTGCTTGGAACTATATTTACAGTTCCTGTCTGTGAGTTTAAACTTGCTACTCCTGCTACACCACCACCACCCCCACCAGCGCATGGATTTGCTCCGGGAACAATATAATTATCACCAGGGCAGGACATTCTATTATCAATGTATATATTTCCACGTGAACCATGTATTTAGTTCAAATGGATTTGAATCACCTACAACTTGAGGAGTTCCACTTGTATAAGTATTAACAACACGGCAATTGATAACATCACCAGTGACTAAATAAAAAATTGCTGAAAGACTCTGTCCATAACCTCGTAAAGTAGGAATAGCAGCGTTTTGAATTATAGTTACTTGTTCAGGGAATGGTGATCGTGTAAGATCTATAGATATTTGTTTAAGTGTATCAGTCCAAGTAGCAGCAGTAATAGTAGTATTAAATTCTAGTTGATATAAGCCAGTTTGATTAACTGTAAAATCAGTAGAACCATTTGTATGTGTTACATAACCACCTGTATTATTCCAAGTTTGTGTTAAGTCAAAGGTAATATCTGTAGCACCACTTGTTAAATTCTGATTCACAGACTTATAATATTGTCCTATGAAAAGGTTATTAACCGGGACTACAAAGTTGCCTGACATCTATTAATCTAATATAAGATATTGTGTAATAGATGCTTAGTCGTAATGAACGCCAACAACTAAACTAAAGTAAGCATTGTTAGGATTTTTTAAAGGCTGATAGTCTTCGTCTAGAACCTGTATAGAGATCTCCTTAAAGTTTGCTGCAAAAGCATCACCTGCAAAGTCAGTGTGTATATTCTCATAATTGATAACACCGCCCCAACCAATATTGACTGGAATACGACCAAGAACATTACCAATATTATTGTCGTTGTTAGACGTTGCAGCAATATTAGTTACTACATATAATACATTAGAACGATTGAATACATTTGGAAAACCATCAGCCGTAAGTGTTGTTGTTCCTGACCTTGATGCAGAATTAGTAAAACCAAGACGATAGTTTGCGTTATATGAAACAGAAGTTCCCTGCGTATTATTCCAACCCCATCCGGGCATTGTAATGACCTGTCCTGCTGTATTAGTTGTAATAGTTAAAACATTATAATCATCATCATAAGCAATTGATACAGGACATGCTGAAGGTGTAGCCGTTGCGAATAGTCCAACAGTTGCAGCATTACAGAATGCAATAAAATCAGCCATCGTAGCCCAACGTCTTGTAGTAGGAAACGTCATTGTATAATCTGTAGCCTGAACTCTGAAAGTCCAAGTCTTATCATTAGGGCCGAAAGGAAAGAATAGATTCGGTATAGTTGCACCGAGAAGGCGTAGCCGTTTTGCCTTCGTAACCGGGACCGATAATGTCAAGGAAAAATCCGTTGAAGTTTGTCCATCCTGATTATTGTATGAACTCAGAAATAACTGACCTGCAGATAAAGACATTCTAAGAAGTATCTATATTATTTTTTAAGAAAACTGAGCCTTTAGTCTTGCTAATAATTCCGCCTTTGATCCTTTTGTATCCAATCCTGCTCCACTTGCTTCTCTTATTAAACCTGCTTTATTAAGACCATCAAGAGCATCAAATTCAACCTGATCTAACATTGAGGTCATAACACCAGCGACTTCTTTCTTAGCCTTTCTACCTCCTGGAACAGCCTTAGCACCACGAACCTTCTTCTTCCCTCCTCTACCATAACCAGGAGCATTAATCTTTGACTGTAAAGCCTTTAGATCTGGTGCTCCAGGTATAGGTGCTTGTTCTATAGAAGGTAAAGCACTTGTAGAAACTGAAAATGACATTGACTCTTCATATTTTTTCATAAATTGTTGAAATTCTTTATGTGCTCTATCATGTTCTCTTTTCATTCCATCACTTACATTAGTCTTAATATTCTGAAGTATATTAACAAGTTTAGAGTTTGGTAAATTAATAGTCGCAGAAGCAAGTGGTATACTTATGTTAGGTTCACTCTTATTCATAAACTGAACTAATTCTTTTAAATCGGAAATAAGTGTAGGAGAAGGGGTTTCTTCAGTACCCCAAGTATAAGCCCTAGTCTGATAAGCCAAATTAGTAAATCCATTAGGTAAAGCAATTGTCGCAAGATTCAATGATATTAATAATTGCGTTGGTCTCATATCTTGAATTGTTTCAAGTGAATAAAGAGCAGTATTACCCTTAACTTTACCTTTATTCTCATATAACTTATCTAATACATCTTTTCCAATTATATTTGGAGGTAAAGGTAATATTATTCTTTGACCTCTTGCTCTTAGGGTTTCAAGTCTTGAAGCCAATGCTTCAGTAGCGTTTTCTACTTGCATTTGTCTCTCTTGACCTCTCAACGTAGCCAAAGAGAAAGCACCCTGAGTAGGAGCAGATATTTCACCTTGAGTTAATAATCTATTAAACGCTCCTTGCTCATCAGCAGTTTCCTGAGATAAAGCAGTCTTACGCAAGAACTTCTTATAGAACTCAGGTGTCATAAACTGTCTATTCATATCAAGAGGAGACGTACCAAATCCTTCACCAGGCATTCCCATAGCCTGAGACATGGCTTGACTACGCTGAGGATTATCAATTGACGATGACTGATTGAGAGGCTCACGTGTCATTGGTGTTACACCACGACCCATAGCAATACGCTGAATTAGTGTCTTAGCCTGATACTCTCTATCATCAACCTTCTTAGCCTCCTGTAAGGCATTCGCATTACGAACATCTTCTATCTCCTTTTTCGCAGCCTCAGGTGTAGCACCAGCATCAAGCATCTTACGAAGGTAATCGTCCTCATTCTGCTGTCTACGCTGCGCAGCAAGATTACGAATAATTTCTCTTGAAGTTCCTAAGTCAGATAATGAAGCATTTCTACTTGCCTCATCAAGATCTCTTGCTAACCGCTGTTGCGCCATATAGTCCTCAAATGGTGCTTGAGATGTAGCCTTAAACTGTTGGTCTCCAAGACGCTTAAGTAAAGCATGAGTTGCTAAATCATTATTCTGAGGTTGAAAGACATTATTACCAACATTTGCAAAAGTTCTTTCAGGATATACTCTATCAGGCTGACCTGGAGGACCGAATATATCATTAGTATTAAATCCAGCAACTGCAGGACCATTACCATCTTGGTCGCCCATACGAAATGCACCAAGCGAAGTCTTATTAGCACCACCACCCGGCATTGGTCTTGTTCCATCGGGCAATCCCATGGTTTGATATCCCGCTGTAGATTGACCTGAAGCCCGGGTTAAGATTGGAACTCCATTACCACCAGCCCGGAAAGCAATTTCTGAAGACTGTGTAGGATTCATCTGAAGCAGTTTCGCAAAGGCAGATTTCATTTTCTATTAAGCCACAATGTAAAATTATTTCCGCCTTAAAAATAGAAATGATAGGTGCTAATGTATTCTTCAAGAAACCTGATATGGTAACTGGTGATTATCAAATGCGTAAGAGACAAGTAATTACTAATTTTGGTGATGCATATAATCGTGATAGATATGGTAATGGTCTAGGATTAGCGACTACAGGATTACAAAAACAAATAGAACACAATAACCGAGCGGCAAGAGAAATTGTCGGACATCCAAGATTTGGATTTCAGACAATGCTTAATAAAGGCTCTCCTGTTCCACTACCTACGGCTCCTGCGATTGTCGGTGGTAATGTTGATTGGTTTAACTCAAAAGTTACACCAGCAACTCTTTCATTACACAATAAACTTTCAGAAGTTAGACCAATGAATATCATTCCGACAATCGGTTCAGGTTTAAAATTAGGAGAACCATCAATAAATTCTATTCACAAGCAGTATTAGAAACAATGCCAATGACCGCCTGGATGACTGCCGTTAAGAAGGCTCATGCTGAACTCAAGAAGAAGAATCCTAAGGCAACTCTTAGCGATGCTATGAAGGAAGCGAAGAAGACTTATAAGAAGAAGTAACCGTAGGATGCTTCGCTAATTAATATTGAAAACTATTCATATTTCTACGACTCATCATTGCGGTTAGTAATCCCGACGATGGCTGGTATTGAATAGGTTCTGCAGGTGGTGCAATGTCATAACCAACAAATTGCGTTGATTCCTCTTGAACTGGATCCTGCTGAAGATATACAACCTTCTTTCTTGGCTTCGGTAATCCTTTAGACTTATTAGGCTTATCAACGATTTCCTTAGGAACTCTTGGCTTTCTTTTAGGCTTCTCTTCCTCCTCTTCCGGTTCTGGAATTACAACCTTCTTAGTTCTTTTCTTAGGTTCTGGTTTTACGGGTTCAACTAAAGTTGGTTTATTCATCATAGCCATCATTTGTTCCATTCTTAGCATTAGAGCATATGTCGGGTCCTTCTTCTTATTTTCTTCTTCCTGTTGTTTTGCTATTACTTCTTCTTGCTGTTTCTTCTCAGACTCAGAAGCCAACCGTTTCTTCGCTTCCTCAATCAGCATATTCTCCTTCTCCTTCTTTAAACGTTCACGCTTCTCCTTTAACTTCTCACGAGCAATCTCAGGTTTGGTATTTACCTTCAATTGACTTTTGCTAGTTCTAGGTATCACGACTTCCTCTGTATCAGACATACTATATACCTTATACAGAGATTTTTGTTAGCCGACTGTTCATTTATTGTTCATTTTCTGTTGGATTGCCGGGGTCTTCAGTCCATTCCGAGTTCGCTTCCTGGAATGACTCCCTTTCCAGGGATCCAGAGCATATCCTTTCTGGTGTATTTGATAGGTTTGCTATTCTCCAGGCCATGTCGTATAGTGGCGGGTTTATCCACTTCGCTATTGTCAGGCAATACAGACTCAACGCTAATCCCTGCATTGTACCGAATACGCCCCTTATCTTCAACTTCTCCTTCTGTAGTTCCTGTCTCATATGTTCCTCCATACTTTCTATTAAGCGTTTCTACTTTATCTTGAACTAGTTTGATATCCTTCTTTGAAATATCTTTTAGTTCCTTAGGTATATCCGCTAATACATATGTCTCTCTCATCTTAGCACTTAGACCAGTTCCAATTACTGTCTCGTAATCAAGATTTACCCTCTCGCATAGACTCTTAACAGGGTTGTGAAAACGAAGAGGAAGTGGGGCCGTCATTTCTAACTATAGAATAGAATAAAATGGCAGAACCAAGTGATCAAGCCTTATACAATAAATCTAAGGAAGAAGTGAATAAGAACTATGATAAACCTTCCGCCTATCGCTCAATGGCTTACACCCGGACATACTTAAAAAACTACCGTGAAAAATATGGTGATGACAAAAAAGCATACAAGGGTAAGAATCCGGAGAACTTAAAAACTTGGCGAAAGGATAAATGGGTAGATGTAAAAAGTTTCGTAAAAGATCCATCAAACCCTACAGCATGTGGTAATGCACCAATTAAGAAAGGTGAGTATCCTTTGTGTATGCCGATTGCTAAGGCTCGGTCGTATAGTAAATCAGAATTGAATTTACTTATCGCAAGAAAGAACCAAATTGGTAAGCGTAGACTTGTTAAAGATGCTTTTCTTAGAGATATCTTAGAACCTGAAAAGATTACTCCAATTCGTGAATATAAGGATAAGTATGTAAAGGATAAGAAGGCTAAACTACCTGAGCCATTACCAAAAGCACAGGCAGAAAAGATAATGAAAGAGAAACCAGTAAAAGAACCAAAAGAACCAAAGGTAAAAGAACCTAAGGCGAAACCTACTGAGGCAGAAATTCAAGCAAGGTATGAAGCAAAACTTGAAAGACAAAAAGTTGAATATAGAAGATTAAATCCTAAGAAGGAAAAAGTCACAGTTGCAAAACCAGATAAACCAAAGAAAGAACCTGTTGAAAGAGAAACACGAAGATATCCAAGAATGATTGAATTTCCAAATACTGCAAATTATCCAAGAGATCTTGAAGGTAATTTTCTTATTTCTCTTGACTAAATCTATCAAAGGCCTCTTGAAAGAGTTTCTCAACTAGTGGCTTAACACCCTTTAAATTATTATTAAGTAGATTACTCTGACTAACAATCCTTGATTCATAGTCCGATTGGCCCCGCTTTCCTTCTTTGTGTTCATTTATAATACCCTCTAGTATCTTAACTGTCATTTGAAGTCCATAGAATAAGTCAGATAGTTCCTGCCCGGGAGTCTTTTCCATTTCTATTTTAGGAATATATTTTAGATATGGAACTTTGTGCGATTGAAACGTCTGATACTAAGGGAAAAAAGTATGATGCACGATTTCGTGAAAAAGGTTGTCCTTGTAATAAAACAGCACCGCCAGAATGTGGTAAGAAAGAAAAGATAGTGTCATTTGGGGCCAAAGGCATGTCAGACTATACGAAGAATAAAGATGACGAACGTAAAAAATTGTACCTATCAAGACATAAGGCTAATGAAGATTGGGACGACCCTATGACTCCGGGTGCCTTAAGTCGCTGGATATTATGGAATAAGAAGACTTTGAAAGCAAGTATTGCTGACTTTAAAAAACGCTTTAATCTATAGAATGTTTAAGAAAGCAAAGCGTTTTCTAGGTAAGGCATATAGGGCTACAAAATTATTTATGAATCCAACACAAAGTGCTGTTAAGATTATAGGAGATACAATAAGAGATGTATCTACACAATATCCTCCACAAGTAAGAAATCTTTTAATGAAACACGGTAATCATAAAATTACTAATATAAAGTTATGTAAGGAAGTTGTATCAGAGAATACAGAATTCTTATTGAAAGCATTATCAGGGCCTAAGACTTGGGAGGAGGCTAAGAAGAAACATGGCTTTGATAGATTTTACCATTTGTTTATGATTATTACTATGGAAAACGGTTCCGTATTACATATAGAAAAGAATGAAGTAATTCGTTTATCTGAAAATCCAAGACCTTGTCCTAATGCCTTAGACTTAGGTGCTCCATCACAGCCAATTACAGTTAGTGAACTTATGGATAGAACTAAACAAAGAATAGGAGATAGAGATTTCTTTACCTATGATCCTTTGGCTAATAACTGTCAGAACTTTGTAAATCAGTTACTAAGAACAATGGGTCTATATAATGAAACTGCTAGAAGTTTTGTATTTCAAGATATAAAAGGTCTAAGAGAAGATTTACCTGGCTATACAAAATATCTTGCTAAGGGTCTAACTGATGTTGGTGCTTTTTTCAATACTGCTTACCAAAAAACTAAAGACTATATAGAAAATGGAAGCCAAGAAGGACTTGATAATCAAACCGATGCCTCTTGATAATGAAAAGGAAGATTCTAAGATTTCTAAATTAGATAAAAGACTATTTGGTCATCCTTTTCGTTGTGTTATAGTAGGGTCTTCCGGCGGCGGAAAAAGTAGTTTCTTGTATAGTCTTTTAAGTGATAAAAAGATGTATGCTGATTTCTTTGATAAGGTTTTAATCTGGAATGGTTCACCAAGATATAATTCACAGTTTAAGAAACTTAAGAATGTAGAAGTATTTAATTCATTTGATCCTGATGAGATAAAGAATATCGTTGATGAGATTCGTATTATGCAAGAAGAAAGAAAGTCAGAAAATTTAAGATACTATAGAATATTATTTGTATTTGATGACTATTCTTCTAAGGGTTTAGTTAGTCGTAATTCTATTAATATTATAGACGATGTATTTTGTAGTGGTCGTAACGCTGGTATCTCTATTATCATTACTTCACAAGTATATAAACACATAAATCGTAATTGTCGTATGACGAATGTAACTCAATTAGTCGTCATGGGTGTTAATCAAGAAATGATGAAAGAGATTTCCGAAGAACATCAATCTGAGTTTGCTACACCCGATGATATAGTGAATATTTACAAAGATATTCGCACAAAAGACTCCTACGGTCATTTAATCGTTGATTACAAGAAACCAGCAAAGGAAAGATTTAGAACCTTAAATAAAATATATAAAATAGAAGACAATGTTTCAA
>Ga0181358_1001607_pt1 | contig 10333 bp, 25 predicted proteins | sample Fa13VDMM110SD_FD_130096 | JGI IMG/M metagenome (GOLD analysis project Ga0181358, IMG submission 130096) | Freshwater viral communities from Lake Michigan, USA - Fa13.VD.MM110.S.D | ecosystem: Environmental > Aquatic > Freshwater > Lake | place: USA: Michigan | collected 2013-09-24
GAACCAGAAGTACTGGATCTATGTCTGCGCTCAGCGATTGAGGGGCAAGTACAACAAAATCAAATTATAGTTGTGGTAGATGGATACTACGACATTAATAAAGATGTGTTAGAAAAATATAAAGATAAAATTCAAATCCTGGTATTAGAAGAAAATATAGGATTATGTCGAGCAACTAATTTAGGCGTTTATAATGCAGTTAATGAGTTAATTTTAATTGTTAATGATGATAATATATTCCCATATGAGTGGGATGTGAATTTGGAAAAAATGTGGGTACCGAATCGTGTATTAACACCTAATCAAATTGAACCTACACCTAGTATGTTTCGTCAATTTCATATTAAAGATTTAGGTCGTGACCCAAATACGTTTGATCTAGTAGCGTTTTGGGATTACGAAGCAGAAATAGCTAGTGATAAATTTGACGCTACTGGTTCAACATTACCATTTATGATGGCTAAACGTGATTATATGAGAGTAGGTGGATGGGACGAAACATATCCTGGACCGTGGGTAGTTGATTGGGAATTCTTTATGAAGTGTGAAATGAGTGGAATGAAAATGATACGAACATATAATTGTCACTTCTACCACTTTGTATCAATCGGTACACGTACCCCAGAAAAAACAGCACAAAATCAGTTAATTGAAATGGAATGCCACGACTACTTCAGCTATAAATGGGGTCAAAACGCTAAACATAATCCAATAAATAATTCTAAGTTAATTTTTTAAAGAAGGCAAAATATCTTTCATATATTTATACGAGAAAACGTAAAGTATATGGCGTCTTCTAAAAATAAATTACCAAAATCTAGTGGTAGAATATTAACACTAGGAGATATTGACAGCGACTCAGTTAACGATATAATTGAAGTAATTTACGATATAAATGAAGAAGACGTTAAGAAAACAATAACTGAACCTATTAAACTAATAATTAACTCATTCGGCGGTGAATTATATAGTGGTTTAGCATTAATCGATGTAATTGATAATTCACATACACCAGTATATACAATATGTCACGGCTCAGCAATGTCAATGGCGTTAATAATATTTTCTGCTGGTCATAGACGATTTGCAAGTAAATATGCTACATTCATGTATCACGAAGCATCATATGGAAATGAAGGTAAGATAATGCATCATAAACAAGAATTAAAAGAAACAGAACGTACTGATAAAATATGTGATGACTATTTTTTATCTAAAACTAAATTCAATGCTAAACAATTAAAAGATATCAGAGATAAGCGTAGTGAATGGTATTTCGATGTGAAAATAGCTATGAAATACGGGTTGGTAGATGAACTAATTTAATATTTATATTCATGAATACAATAAAGCGCATGCAGCAATTAGCTGGTCTTAATGAAATTAAAATAACAGACCCTACTGAACAACCAGAATGGATTGATGAAGATTCACCTAGAGCTAAAATATTAGTAGACGTATATTATATAGAAGATGATGCTTATGCTTTTGGTGGAATGAGAGGAGGATCAGTACCAGAACCTGACTTAGACCGTTTACCCGGAGGTGAAGAAGGATTTCTATACATTAAAGCAGGAGAGTATGGCTGGTATGATATAGATGAACAAATGTTTGAATCTGAAGATGAACATAGTACTGTTCAAGTTCGTAGAGACTATATAGAATATTAAATAAATAAACATAATGAACGCAAAGTTAAAAATAGCAGTTAATAAAAATCCAACTAAAGAAGGTGTTAAAGTACAATTTGAATTTCCTCAAACTATACAAGGAGATGAAAAAGCAGCACTAACACAAAAATTACAGAAAAAATTAGTAGATGGATTGAGTCAATATAACTTAACAATTAGTCAAGACACAGATGTACCTAAATCATTAGGTAATGTGATTGGATTCTTAATTCCAATTGCTGATTTTAGACTTATGATCAAAAACGCAATCGGCGGAGGAGCAGAACAAGCACCTCCAGTACCTGAAGCCCCAGCAGCAGTTGCTCCTGAGGCTCCACCAGCACAACCACCATTACAGTAACCCAATTAAAACTATGTTATGACTAAACGCTCAAGTATGAGAAGAAAAACTCCTATATTTCGCTTAAATGCTTCATCTGGGATAGATTATTCTAAGTTGACTGAAAATACCGAGATTAAAGAAGCAATAATAGCAGAAACAATAACTGCTATTAAAGATGGAATAAGTAAAAATAAAAAAAGTACATCAATATTTGAGATTGCTGATTCAAATTATTATATTGAGTTAGAACGTACAGAATGGAAATCCACACTCGAGAATGTAATGCAATATTACGTGGATAAAGAAGATTATGATACATGTGTTAAATGTCGTAACTTAATTAAAAAATTATAATTTATGAATGAAGAAAAAGGTCATGTTGATGGAATTAAAAAATCCATTGAAGAAGTTATCGGCTCAAATACTACATTAAAAAGTAAAAAACCATCAGATGAAGATCGCCAGCGTGACTTATTTGAAAAAGTAATAGTAGCATTAGAAACAGCAGAAGTTAGAACAGCTATTATGGGTAATGAATTTAAAATAGATTTATCCGAATATAATGAAATGTTCTATACAGCTATAGATGGAATGATGACGTTATGGTTAGGTAAAGAAGCATGTGAGCTAGTATTTTTCTACTTATACGAAAGATTAAACCCAGATGGTTCAATGAATGAATTAATGGATGAAGAGGGCAATGCATTATTATTAACTTCACCTACAGAATTATGGTTTCTAATTAAACAAATTCAAAGTACTAAAAGTACTAAAAAGAAAAAATAATGCCAGCCGCTAAACAGTTTACGAAATCACAGATTGAAACAGCTATGCGCTACACAAAATCAATTCGCGCTGCTGCTAGATATTTAGGATGCTCATATCAACACTTAAAACCGTTTATGAAGACGCTTAGAGTAGATGATAGTGATCCTAACTCACCTACATTATTCGATACACATAAAAATCAAAATGGTAAAGGCATACCTAAATTCTTACCTAATAGACGCAAAGAACCAAATGTAAAACGCATATTTACTGAAGGTACAGGATGGGAATCATTTACTACTGAAAAAATAAAAACTAGAGGTATAGCGGAAGGGTTTTTAAAGGACGAATGTAATATGTGTGGGTTTAATGAACGTAGATTAACAGACTATAAAGTACCACTATTAATGAACTTTAAAAACGGTAATAAATGTAGTTATTTAATTGATAACGTAGAGTTATTATGCTATAACTGCTACTTTTTATATGTCGGTGAAGTATTAACACCAGACCAAATTAGAGATGTTGAGACAAATCAAACAACTAAAACAAAAACATTTGAATGGGATTTAGATGATGACCAATTAGATAATATGAGAGCCTTAGGATTGATTGATTAGGCAAAATAAGTTTTATATATTTAATTAAATAAAAAATAAAATATGAGTTACGAATTAGCACAAAAATATGCAGATTTTAAGATCCCATCTGAATTTAAAAGAGGTTACGGCGCTATCAATTTCATTAAAATAATGATGTTTGCTAGTAGCATTGAATTAACAAATGATAATATCGATTATTATATGGCATGTCCACCACGTAGAATGGAAGACGAATCATATGATGATATGAAATTAAGAACTAGATTCGCTAACGCATTATTAAGATACAGATCACATTTATACGATTATTCAGTTTACGAAAACAATTAATTATGGCAGCTTATTTTCAAGTAAAAGTACAATTCACCGTTGAGGACGGTAAAGGTAAAATCAAAAAACAAAACGTATTATATTTAGTAGATGCAATGTCTGTAACTGAGGCAGAAGCTAAAACAGTAAAGCATTTAATAGATACTGGCGAACAAGAATTTGAAGTCACTGCCGTAAGTGCATCAAGTATAGCATCGGTAATTGCAATTGACTAATATTTATTAAACGCATTATAAACCAAAAATAAATACAGAACATGAAAAAAATGATCGCAATCGCAGCAGTAACAGTAATGATGACATCATGTGGTGGTTCTTCAACAACAGAAGCAACAACTACTGATTCAGTTACAGTTAAAGTCGATACAGCAGCCGTAGTTGATTCTACTAAAGTTGTAGACACAGTAAAAATCGCTAAGTAATTAGCATACAGGAGTGGCGGAATTGGTTATATATCTAGTAGTAAACCAGCGCTAGACGTATACCATAGTAATATGGTAGGGAATTAGAGTAATCTTCCCATGTGAGTGCAAGTCTCACCTTCTGTACAATTTAGTTCTTTAATTTATGGGGATGACTTGGCATTTGATCCGAATGATAAGGGTAATATCACACGCAGAGGTATGGTTCTATTCCTCTTTAATCACTGAACAAACAAATAAACGACAACAAAATCGCTCGTCAAGAAGAAGGTGCTAGAATTATCAATATGGCTTTTGCCAATGTAGCTTTAGCGGCCTAATTATCAGGGGCAGCTGATAGCCTTGCAACAGAACAGCAGCGAGTCGTACGCTACAGAGACGGCATCCGGACGCATATTGTGAACCGTAGTAAACAGGTTTTCTCAGTTGAACCAGCTAATCAATTGAGTGGTGGAGCGGCCGAAAGGTCCTATAATTACGGTGCAGTAGAAATACAGTACTAAGCGTGTGAGACGTTGGTATTATTGTTACTTTCGGAGACGAGGGTTCGATCCCCTCCATCTCCACTATATTTTCAAATATTTATATCAAATTGAATATATGAAATTCTCATGGAAAGGGTATTGGCAACCAACACCAAAAGGCATTAGAAAGATTGCTGATTCAATATTAGCAGGTGCTACATTAGCATCTACTTTTGCCGTAATGAACGATTATCCGAAATTAGCAACTTGGGTAATGGTATCATCTGTAATAACAAAAATAATATCAAATTTTTTAACCGACGAAACTGAAACAAATAATGGTAACTAGTCAACAAGCATTGAAAAAGTATGGCGATCCTAATAAACAATTAAATATGGTTGTATGGGATGTACCTGGATATTTAGAGATAGGAGTGATTCCTAAAAAGATCTATTGTAACAGAGATATGATAGCGCCACTAACTCAAGCATTCACAAATCTTATTTCAACTAACTATGTTTTAGAATTAAAAACATATGATGGTTGTTTTAATATTCGTAAAAAACGCGGTTTAACATCAATGTCTTTACATAGTTGGGGAATAGCAATAGACTTAAACGCATTCGAAAATGGACTTAATCAAACACCTAAATTGTCCCCAGGATTTGTAAAATGCTTTACTGACGCAGGTTTTGAATGGGGCGGTAACTGGCAAAGAAAAGATGGCATGCATTTTCAGTTAGCTAAGATATAAACATATTTATAGTAGCATATAAACCATGTTTGATCTATGATATTAAGACCGGAATTGATTGGGGCGTTTCTAACAGGAGTAATAGGCCCAATCATAGTAACATTTATTAAAGAATATTTAGAAAAGCGTAAATCAAGTAAAAAAGATCCAGTCGCTGAGTCATTAAAGACAAATATACTCGTTGATAATAAGATTAATGAAATATTAGAAGAGTATGGAGCCGATAGAGTATGGATTACACAATTCCATAATGGTGGCCACTTCTATCCAACTGGTAAATCAATCCATAAATTCAGTATGTTCTATGAAACTGTTACAACGGGAACTAGTTCAGTAAAAGATTATTTTCAAAATATACCAGTTAGTTTATTTAGCAAATCAACTAATCATTTATTAGAAAACGAGGTAATTGAAATACCAGATTTTAAAGACGAGACTATAGCAACTCATGGATTAAAGTATGTTGCTGACGAATATGGTTGCAAAAGCGGTTATTTATTTGCAATTAAATCTATAGATAATAAATTCTTAGGCGTATTAGGTATTGATTATACTAAAAAACGCAAATCATTAACACACGATGAAATATCAGATATACGTGTTGAAGTAACATCTATCGGTGGTGTTATAATGAATCATCTCCAAAATCATCACTAATCTTTCTTTTGAAGGTCAAAAACTTATTACTATATTTATAGTAAATAAGAAATAAATGGCCTGCCACACACTATTTTTAACTAGTCAATCTGAATTCTTTAATAAGTTAAAGAGTAGGGAGCCCGACTTAGTTATAAAAATGGTTAAATGCGTTTTAAATGCTATTAAGCGTAAACGCGATAAAGTTGACATATTCGACATTACATTTAAAGATACAAGTGAATTAGTGTTTTCACTTGAAAAAAATCAATACCACGACCTACTAAAAAATTGTTTAAATGATTTAATAGCAATAGAGGAATATGAAATATGTGCTGAAATAAAAAAGCAACTAGACAAAGCACCTAAAAAACAAAAACCAGCAAGAATATAAGTTATGTGGACTGAACTCATAATAGTACTAATTATATCCGGGTTATGGATATATAGTATTGATAAAGTAATAATCGAAGATAAAATATAAGTTATGGAACAACTACTACATGTGTTGGGATTATGTCCCGACAGTAACATTCATCTGAACCTATTGAAAATTTTGATGGGCGGAGTAAACGACATATATTACGCCATTATTTATTTAAAACATTTTCTAAAATAATGATATATATACTGCTAATAATTGCTGGGTGGGAGATATTAAAGTGGGGTGTAGGAAAAATAGCGGATAAATTTTTAAATGACGATTAAAATGAAGAAAAATAAAGACGAAATCATTGTTGAAACGATACTCAACAAAATGTTTGAAATAGCAGGTCACCAAGTAACATTCGAAGATATTAAAGGTCGAACCGACAACTGGTACCAACAGTGGACAATGACTGAAGAACAAAATAAGGAATGGAGAGATTGGGGAACCAAATACCTCAAAAAACAAAAACACCTACTTAAATCATACGCTAGTAGACAAATGGCTATGTTTGATATGAATTACGGATTAAAAATAGAACAAAATGATAATATTTAAAGGTAAAAAACGTAAACACATTCACACCCGAGACATCACATTAGATGATATCCGCGCTGTGTTCTTTCCTAGAAGCTTTTACGGAAAGTACAAGTACTTAGGTAGTGTTCCACATAATGAAGATAGTGATATCTTTAAAGCAATGGAACCACTAGTTATATTCATGGACCATAAAGCTAAACCTAAATGGTGTCCAAGGTGGGTATTACGTTTTTTACATTTATTTGGTAGTGATAATTCAATTGTTAGAGTAAGAAATAGAACGTTATATAATTTAGAACAACGCTTAACTAAAGGTATTCAACTCACTGACTATAAAACCAAATGGGAATGGTATGACCTAAGAATATCAATATGTGGAACTAAACAAATATACGATCTATCTGATGCTATTGAACATAAATTCTATAGTAATGGATATAGACAAGATTTAGCAGAGCAAATCAAAAAACTAGATCCAAAAACTAAATACAATAGTGGATATAATATTGATTCATTGAAGGAGGAATTATATAGATTAGAAGATGACAACAGCGCAGGATAAAGCACAACAACTATATACCATAGCATATATGAGATGGTGCTTTGAACTCTCACACGAGAAGAACTATATAACAGCTAAGGACATTGCTATCAGTATCTGCGATGAAGTATTAGGTTATATGGGAGCAGATAGGGGATATGAGTTTTGGACTGAAGTAAAAGATATATTAACTAGATCTAATCATCAACAATTATATATAAATCAAATACCATGCACACAAAATTCACAGATTTAATAGGAAAGACATTAACATCCATTGAGAATAAAGATAATGAAGAACTTATTTTTACAACAACAGAAGAAGAAACATTTTTTATGTTTCATAGTCAAGACTGTTGTGAGCATGTTCGCATTGAGGATATATCAGGTGATTTAGATGATTTGATTGGTAATCCTATTCTACTAGCTGAGGAAGTAACCAATAGTGAGGATACATTTGATAAAATAAAATACCCAGATTCATTTACATGGACATTCTACAAACTAGCAACAATTAAAGGCTATATTGATATTAGATGGTTAGGTGAATCGAATGGATATTATTCTGAAGGAGTTGATTTTCATAAAGATAATAAAAACTACTATTAATATGAGCGGAGGAGCATTTGACTATAAACAACACGACATTAGAATGATTGCTGATGAGATCGAGCAAACAATAGAACGTAGCGGTCGTCCTAAAACAAGAGAGGAATTAAAGGATGAAGGTTGGAGAGATCCTGAATGGTATAAAAAATATCCTGAGGATTTGAATCACTACAAGTACCCAGATGATGTTATTGAGGAATTTAAAAAGGGAGTAGAGATACTCAGAAAAGCTCACGTGTATGCTCAGCGTATTGATTACTTAATAAGTGGAGACGATGGTAAGGAATCATTTCATAAACGATTAAAAGAAGATTTAGATAAGTTAGCAAAATAACAGTTGTATATTCATATTATGAAAACAATAATAATAGGTGATATTCATGGTCGCTCAATATGGAAATTAATAATACATCTAGAACAACCAGATCAAGTTATTTTTATAGGTGACTACTTTGATTCTTGGGATATTCCCGGGCTAGATCAAATACATAACTTCAAAGAGATAATTGAATATAAAGAAACATCACGTTCAAGAATAGGAACATTGGATGAACATAAAACAGATGTTATACTATTAATTGGTAATCACGACCATCACTACTTCCCAGAAATAGGTTATACAGGCACATCAGGATATCAACATGGTATAGCTCCTAATATTAATCAAGTAATAGATGAGAATAGACATCATTTACAAATGGCGTATCAAATGGATGAATTTCTATTTACACACGCTGGTGTAAGTAGTGTATTCATGGATAATGTATATGGAAAAGATGGATGGAAAGTAGAAAATATAGCTACAGACTTAAACGAATTATTCAAATATAAACCTAAAACGTTTGAGTTTGGTACAATGCTGCATTATAATACTTATCAAGATCCTACCGGAGATAACGAAGGACAGTCCCCAATATGGATTAGACCTAAATCATTGATGAGAGCAAATAAAAATACTCTACACAAACAAATAATTCAAGTAGTAGGACACACTCAACAAGATCAAATTGATATTAAGGGAATGGCTACTGGGGGTAGATATTATTTTATAGACACACTAGGTACTAGTGTTGAATATATGGTTATTGAAGATAATAAAATGTCGTTTAGATCAGCAAAATAAAAATTATAAATTTACGTTATGAATATATTTTGGGGAATATTATGGGGGATAACAGCTCAAGTGCTTACCTTCTTTCAATTACAGGGTCAAATGAAATATCAATGGATGAAAGACTATACATGGGTTGTTGTATTACTAGGTATCCCAATTTCATTCATGTTCATGCAATCAGTAAAGCATTTTGTATTAGCATTTGGGGGTGAAATATGGCCATCACGCTTACTTGGCTTTGGTATTGGCGTAATTATTTTTACATTAATGTCAGAATTATTATTTAAAGAACCATTTACAACTAAAACAGGTATCTGTTTGTTTTTGGGAGTATTAATTATATTGACACAATTATTTTATAAATAAATTAAGAGTTTGAAGGCAAAATAAATTTTGTATATTTAATTATATGAAAGGAAAAGATACAGATACGAGAAAATGGTTTATAGTTATGAACTCACAACTTGAATATTTCGCTGGTATGTTTTATGGAGGTGAATTATTATGGAGTAGACATTATGAAGACGCTAAACCACTAGACGACGAAGCTAAATTCAGAACTATTAAATCACTTACCTATGGAGATGTAGTAATGGATTATATTTAATTTAAACCAAAAACCAAATAAACGTTATGAATATAGAATTTCAAAACAGATGGCACAGACCAGGATTTAACTTAATAGAAATAAATCTAATGAAAATAGGTAATCACTATAAAGGTTACAGATGGACATTATTTTTCTTCATATTCAATTTTGGATTCATTTATAAATCAAAAACAAGAAGTTATGACGCCTATATACCCAAAACAAGATCCTGAGTATCGCGCACGCGTACTAAAACAATTCTATAAACACGTAACTGACACTAAATGGCCTGATGAAGATGAAAAAGGTAAACCACGTGGTCGCAAAGCAAAAATAGTTGAAAAACCCAAAGCAAAACTACGTCCTGGGGAAGGATACAATTGGCTTAAATAAATAAAAATATAATATATGGCAACACAATTAGAATTACCTTTTAAAGAGTATGAAATGGAAAATAAGTACAAAATGATGAATGACAAATACTTCGACTTTGAAATATTTGAGGACATTATTAAAGCAATAAA
>Ga0181358_1001609_pt1 | contig 10329 bp, 10 predicted proteins | sample Fa13VDMM110SD_FD_130096 | JGI IMG/M metagenome (GOLD analysis project Ga0181358, IMG submission 130096) | Freshwater viral communities from Lake Michigan, USA - Fa13.VD.MM110.S.D | ecosystem: Environmental > Aquatic > Freshwater > Lake | place: USA: Michigan | collected 2013-09-24
AGCCCTGCACACGTAGAGAAAAGCAAAGGGCATCGCCATAACATGGCAGTACGCTACGCAGTAAAAAGATTTCTAGCAGACCTGTACGTTGCATGGCGTACCCTTGAAGGATTGCCAGTAGCTAACGAGTACAGTGTGGATAAACTAGGTATCGTTCATCGCCTAGCCGCGTGACACTGAGCACGAAACCCTCGGCCCACCATTAATAACGTAATGGGTGCGCAGTCACGGGGCCGGGGGCCTAACCACGAGCAAGAGACTAGGTACTGCACCTGATCCGGTGCAAGGAGAACAAGAATGACAAAAAATACAACAGATAAAAAATGGCTTCTTCATCTTGAAGCATCAAGATCGGCGCTCTGTAAAGCTCTTGGTTTTTTTTCATATGAAGACTACAAAAGGGGTATTTCTCAGGGAAATTATAGCAAGCGTGCCGCGCAGTGCCTGCGAAGTTTTGTTCCGTACGCAATACAAAAAATTGGCAAGGACAGTGGCAAAGTTATTGTATTAAACCGCGACTATAAGCCCATTGGTTATTGTGGTTCATACGATGGTTGGGTTGATTACAGCGATTTTGATTCTGCTATTGCCGACATGGAAAGCCCCGAAATGAAGGCGTTTCTTACTGCTTGTGGCAAAGATAGGGTCGGTAGAGATTCGATGTTTACGTTTAATGATGCCACTGCGCCTTGGTTGGGGGCAAAAAATGCTAAGCGTCTCGTTGGTTTAATTGATGCGGCATTAAGTGCCTACGACAGATAAAAAGGGGACTAGATGCGGTGCGGCGCAACCCTGAAAAGCAGAAGAACTTTGGAGACGGTGTGTGGATATTATAACTATAGATTTTGAAACCTATTACGACAAAGCGTTTTCGCTAAGCAAGCTGACTACTGAACAATACATAAGAAGTCAGTACTTTGAAGTCATTGGGGCAGCTATAAAGCTGAACGATTTGGAGACGGTATGGGTGAGTGGAACTTTTAATGAACTGAAAGATTATATGTGTAAAAACTACAACTGGGAGGAGGCTGCTGTACTGGCTCATAACACCCTGTTTGATGGGGCCATTCTTAGTTGGGTGTTTAATATTCATCCTAAACTATATCTTGATACGTTGTGTATGGCGCGGGCGTTACATGGGGTTGAGGTAGGGGGGTCGCTCAAGGCGCTTGCGAGTATGTATGACATTGGAGAAAAAGGTGACGAAGTTATAAACGCTTTGGGGAAGCGTAGGGCGGATTTCACAAAAGAAGAACTTAGTCGATACGGGGATTACTGCGTTAACGATGTTGAATTAACTTATCGACTGCTGAATATATTTCGGCACAACCGAAAGTTCCCTCAAAAAGAACTTAGAGTAATTGATATGACCCTACGCATGTTCATTGATCCAGTGTTGGAGTTGGATTGGATGCGGCTTGAGGGGCACTTGGAATCTTTGAAGCTACAAAAAGATAAACTGTTAGAGGAGTGCGGGGTGGACAAGGGTAGCCTAATGTCGAATCCAAAGTTTGCAAAAGCATTGCAGGTACTGGGGGTTGTGCCTCCTACTAAAACTTCTATTCGCACGGGTAAAACTACGTTTGCATTTGCTAAAAACGATGAAGCGTTTAAGGCGCTGCAAGAGCATGAAGACTCACGAGTGCAGGCTCTACATGCAGCTAGGATAGGGTTAAAGAGCACGTTAGAAGAAACACGTACGGAAAGGTTTTTGGATATTGCTATGCGAGGGACGTTGCCTGTACCGATAAAATACTACGCTGCACATACGGGGCGTTGGGGAGGGTCTGACCGGATAAACCTGCAGAACTTACCAAGCCGTGGGACGAATGCCAAGGTACTAAAATCCTGCATCGTGGCCCCAGCAGGGTACACATTAGTACAGGCGGATTCAGCGCAGATTGAAGCGCGGGTTCTTGCGTGGCTGGCAGAGCAAGAGAACCTTGTATCTGCATTTGCTCGGGGTGAGGACGTGTACAAGAAGATGGCGGCTACTATCTATGCAAAGAGCGAGGGAGAGATCACTGACCAAGAGCGATTTGTGGGTAAGTCCGTCATACTGGGGTGCGGGTACGGCATGGGGGCAGACAAGTTTCGCGCTCAGCTTAAAGGATTTGGCACAGAGTTGAGTGAGAAAGAGGCCAAACGGATTGTATCGGTGTACCGAGAAGCTAACGAGGATATCGTAACATTATGGAAGGATGCTCAGAATGCGTTGATGTGCATGTATCAGGGGTACGAGGCTACGATAGGCCGTGCCGGGGTATTGGAAGTAGTCCCCAACTTGACTGCAATAAAGCTGCCGTCTGAGTTGATGATGTACTACACAGACCTGACAGCGGACGACAACGATAAGGGTGTAGAGTTCTCGTACAAGACTAGGGAGGGGTACATAAAGTTGTACGGGGGGAAGGTAACGGAGAACGCGTGCCAAGCGATTGCGCGTTGCATAATTGCGGATCAGATGTTGCAAATAGCTAAGCGATATCGCGTTTTACTTACCGTGCACGATTCGATAGTATGTTGTGTGAAAAACGCTGAAGTCGAAGAAGCAGCTGCCTATGTGGATTCTTGTATGCAGTACACTCCGCACTGGGCGCAGGGACTTCCGGTTCGCGGTGACGTGGAAATCGGCAAGAACTATGGAGAGTGCGTTAAGTGGAAACTAAAACAGTAAAAGACCGTAAGCATACGTGGTCGTTCAGCAGCATTAAACTGTTCGACCAATGTCCTAAGAAGTACTACCACCTAAAAGTAGCGAAGGATTACACAGAAGATTTTAATACCCGAGTTATCTTATACGGTAACGAGTTTCATAAAGCAGCGGAAGACTATGTATCAGGGGCGAAAGCAGAGCTAGACGCCCGGTTTATTTACGCAAAGGCCGCACTTGATAGGCTGATGGGTATGCCGGGGGATAAACTCTGCGAGTATAAAATGGGGTTAACCGAAAACTTGGAACCCTGCGACTTTTACGCAAAAGATGTTTGGTACAGAGGAATAGCGGACTTGCTCATTATCGACAAGGCCGTGGGTGCAGCAAAAGTAATCGACTATAAAACAGGAAAATCTGCACGGTATGCGGATAAGGGACAGCTTGAATTAATGGCGTTATGTGTGTTCAAGCATTTCCCAGAAATAAAAGTGATAAAAGCAGGGCTGTTGTTTGTTGTTTGTAATGCGTTCGTTGGAGAAGTGTACACCGTGGAAAAGCAGTCACCATTGTGGCAAAAGTGGATGGCAACGTACGGCGGTTTGGAACGCGCTTTCTCTAATGACGTATGGAACGCCAAACCAACTGGGCTATGTCGAGCGCATTGTGTAGTGCTGGAATGCCCACATAACGGTAGACGGTGATAGGGGGTAAGTACCATGGCCTATAAAGATAAAGACAGACCGTACAAAAAAGAATACCAACAGCAGAAAGAGCGCGGTGAGCACGCAGACCGTATGGAGCGCCAGCGGGCTAGGCGCGCCATAGATAAAAATGGGGCAGACAAAAACGGCAACGGCAAAGCGGATAAACGCGAAGGCAAAGACGTAAGCCACAACAAACCGCTTAGCCGTGGGGGCACAAACAAAGACGGCTACAAGATAGAGAGCAGCAGTAAAAACAGAGCTAGAAACTATAAAAAATAAAGGTGAGTGATGCAGGTTATAGACAACAGAGGTTTACTTCTGCGGGTTCGTAATCCCGAAAAAATACTAGCCGCAATACCGAGTAGTAAAAAAATAGACAGCAACAATGTATTGGTGCGCTGGGGGGTGGACGAATCCCGTGTGTTACGCAATATGAACATACGGGACGTGCCCTCGCCCATCATGGGTAAGTACGATTGGCCGGGTATGTACCAACCGTTTGTGCATCAAAAGACAACCGCTGCGTTCCTTACAATGCACTCTCGGGCCTTTTGTTTTAACGAACAAGGGACAGGAAAAACGGGGTCAGCGATATGGGCATCGGACTTTCTAATGAAAGAGAAGTTAGTCAAACGTGTTTTGATTATATGCCCCGTGTCTATTATGGATTCAGCATGGCGAGCCGACTTATTTAAATTTGCTATGCACCGTACGGTAGACATTGCTCACGGCAGCAAAGCTAAACGTATAGACATAATTATGGGTACTGCGGAATACGTCGTTATAAACTACGACGGAGTAGAAATTGTAAGAGACTACATAGCACAAGCTAAGTTTGATCTGATCATTGTGGATGAGGCTACACACTACAAAAACGCACAAACAAAACGCTGGAAAGCTTTGAATGGTTTGTTAACTCCTCGCACATGGATGTGGCTGATGACGGGGACTCCAGCGGCACAGTCCCCAGTAGATGCTTACGGTTTAGCTAAACTTGTTGCCCCTAAAAATGTACCTCAATTTTTTGGTGCGTTCAGGAACATGGTGATGTTTCAAGCTACGCCGTTTAAGTGGGTGCCGAAAGCAAATGCAGTTGACGTAGTATTTAACGCGCTACAACCAGCCATCAGGTTCACTAAAGACCAATGTCTGGACTTACCTGAGATGACCTACGTTAAACGAGAAGTAGAACTGACCGCGCAACAGAAAAAGTACTACGCGGATATTAAAGAAGACATGATAGCGGTAGTGGCAGGGGAGCAGATATCCGCAGTTAACGCTGCGGTGGGTATGAACAAGCTCTTACAGATAGCCTGCGGAGCGGTGTATACCGACAACAAAGAGGTAGTGGAGTTTGATATTAATAACCGCTACAACGTGTTGAAGGAAGTGATAGCAGAGTCCAGTCAGAAGGTACTTATATTTGTCCCGTTTCGGCACGTAATAAATATACTAGCAGCCAAGCTATCGAAAGACGGAATCACTAACGAAATAATACAGGGGGATGTGTCTCCGACTAAACGGACTGAAATATTTAAAAGGTTTCAGGAAACGTCTGAGCCTCAAGTACTCGTCATCCAACCCCAAGCAGCGGCTCACGGGGTGACCCTCACTGCTGCAAACACGATTGTGTGGTGGTCTCCAGTATCTTCATTGGAAACGTACGCACAGGCTAACGCTAGAGTGCATCGAGCAGGACAAAAACACCCGTGTACAGTAGTTCGGCTGGCAGGGTCTAAGGTAGAGAATCATATATACAGAATGCTAGAAGAAAGAATCGACGTGCATTCGAAAATAATAGACTTGTACAAACACGTACTTGACGAGTAAGCATACAACATTAAACTTGACCATACTTAACTATAGTGATATAAACTTAGTTTTACATACGGTATACTTTAAAGGTGATGCGATGGACGAAGAGGTTACCATAGACCTTGATAGGGTAGTGTCGGCTTATATAAAGCTGCGGGATAAGAAGCGAGACCTTACCACTGACTTTGAAGCTGCCCAAGCTGTTATAGATTCAAAGTTGCATAGGCTGGAAAGGGCGTTGTTGGGGCATTGCGTCTCTAGTGGGGCAGAGTCTGTCCGTACGGAGTCCGGGACTTTCTACCGATCAGTGCGCTCTAAGTATTGGACGTCCGACTGGGAAGCCATGAATCGGTTCATCGTTAAACATGAAGTACCTGAGTTGTTGGAAAAAAGAGTTCATCAAGGGAACATGAAACAGTTCCTAGAAGACCACCCCGACTTGCTACCACCGGGGCTAAATCGTGATAGCGAATACACTGTGACTGTGCGGAGGAAGAAATGACAGATGGGTATGTTTCATTTGAGGAACTGGCTAAGCATTTGTCAGTCAAGGTCACTACTGTGCGTGACTGGGTGGCTAAAGGGCATATACCAAAACAAACCTACATAAAGGTTGGTACTACGTATAGGTTCAGTATCCCAGAAGTAGTAGCGGCATTGAAGCAAGAGGCAAGTGATAACACAAAAGAGAAAAACGCTCCGGTTCAATTGGAGTTTAACTTTACTGATGAGGACGATGTATGAGTAACGTAACACTGTTTGACAATCTGCCCGCAGAGTACAAAGCGTTATTGGCTAAACTGCAGCCGGACACCAACGCTTCTGGGCGACAGTCCTCTGGTGGGGTCAACCGTCTAAGTATTCGCGGGGGAGTTTTCCGCAAAGTGGCTAACGGGCAAGAGGTAGGGGAACTTGAACAGCGGGCGATAAAAGCGGTACTGGTCAAAACCGCTCCAGTTACCCGTATGTACTACGCGGGGCAATTTGTACAAGGGCAGGCTACAGCCCCAGTTTGTTGGTCGGCTGACACTAGCACGGGACGTCCTGCCCCCGAGGTTATTGCCTCTGACCGTCAGTCGGAATCTTGTTTTGATTGTAAACAGAACATAAAGGGTTCGGGTATGGGTGAGGGACGGGCGTGCCGTTTTTCTCAACGTGTGGCCGTACTGTTGGCTACTAACGACAACATTGTGAACTCTAAAACTGTTTATCAGTTGTCGCTACCTGCCACTAGCGTGTTTGGGGATAACAAACAGAAGATGGGACTGCAGACCTACGCCCGTTTCTTAGACTCCCAAATTGCGCCATTGGCGTCTCTACTTACGGAAATACGTTTTGATACTGATTCTTCCACTCCCAAATTGTGTTTTAAAGCAGTGCGAGTGTTGGAGCCGTCAGAGCTTGAGCTAGCGATTGCTGCGCAACAAAGTGAGGATACCGAAAAACTTATTGCGCTATACGTAAAACCAAAGGAAGATACCACCCCCGCGTTCCCAAAATCGGCAGCGCCGAGGGCAGTAGCCCCCCCTCCAAAGCCAAAGGAAGAAGAGGAAGAGCTGGGTTTGTTTGCAGGGTTTACCAACCCTAAAGCACCAAGTGAAGTGGAGCCAGTGGAAGAACCTAAAATAAAGGCGGATAAAAAGAAAAACGATCCCGCCCCCACCACTCCCGATCTTGCCAGTTTGTTGGATGAACTGGACGCGTTTGACGACTAAAAATAATATGAGAGGGCTCCAGTTCGGGGCCCTCTCCTTCTCTGATACGGGAATGCTATGGAGCCTAAAGATTTTTTAAGCGCTGTGCTAGGCGCTGATGGGTACTATTGTGTAGTAGGAATTAAAGATAAGAAAAAGGTAATCCCTCAGTTTTATTTGTCTATTGACGAAGTTTATTCGGCTGCGTCAGCCTTTGACTCTGAGGGGTTTGATACGTTCGTTGCTCTTGCCACCTTTACTGCCAACGATACCCGCAAAGCCCATAACGTGTTGGGTATAAAAACTCTATTCCTTGATATTGATTGTGGGGAGGGGAAACCTTACGCAACTCAGCGTGACGGGTGGGCAGCTCTACAGGCTTTAAGGGGTAAGTACGGGTTGCCTGAGTGCTCCGTGGTAGTAAATTCTGGGCGTGGGCTACACGTGTATTGGATACTGGATGCCACATACACACGGGAACAATGGCTGCCCGTAGCGGAACGCCTAAAGTCTGCTTGCCTAGAGCATGGGCTAGCTATTGACCCTACGGTCACTGCGGATGCGGCTAGGGTTTTGCGGGTTCCGGGTACGCATAACTACAAAGGCAGCGTACCTAGACCTGTTAAAATCGTAAACTCCAGCCTCACTCTTGTGTCTTTAGATGACTTTGCTGCCAAGCTGCCTGTTATATCGACACCAGTTGCTGTGGCAAGAGAGTATTCAGACGCAGACGCGAAAGACATGGCGCGGGCGTTGGGGGATAGTAAGTATACAAAGAAGTTTTCTAAACTACTTACAGCTACCGCAGTGGGGAAGGGGTGTGCGCAAGTACACAGGGCGATAATGACGCCTAACGAATTGTCCTACCCCGACTGGCTCCACGTACTGTCCATCGCTAAGTTCTGTGACGCGGATGGGGCTCAAGCAATTCACCTTGTGTCACAGGGGTACAGTAACTACAGCGCCGAGGAAACAGAAAAGATAGCTGCTTCTATCGATACCCCACATCTGTGCTCCACGTTTGAAAAGGATAACCCCGCTGGGTGTGAAGGCTGTCCGCACAAACTAGCGGGCACGATACGCTCGCCTATAAAGCTGTGCATGGAAGTACGTACGGCTGAAGTGCAAATCGTGGAAGTTAAAGCCTCCGCTACCGGGAATAACTGGGAAGAGGAAAAGGCGGGGCACTACGCACAGCAGGAAGGCGACGATTCTGAAAGCGGTGAAGATAGCCCCAACGCCCTCCAACCACCTTCGCAGCCTGCCTCACCTGATCCATTTAAACCGGTACCCCTACAGATACCGAACTACCCACTCCCGTACGAGCGAGGTGCAACAGGTGGGGTGTACTTACGTATAAAGCATCCGGACGGTACAGAAGAACAGAGGGAAATATATAGACGGGATTTATACGTAACTAAACGATTGTTAGACCCCCTAGAAGGCCCTGCGTTTGAATTTAAACATCACACAGCTAGAGAGGGTGTGCAGACGTTTGTGATCTCGATGAACAAGATAACGTCAAAGGATGAATTCCGAAAGATTATGGGTATGCACGATATCTTTGTACTTAGCAAACAAGCGGAGGCACTTATGACTTACGTTGGGCGGTGGATAGAAACCTTAAAAGATTCACAAGACATTGTAGATGTGCATACCCAATTTGGGTGGACAGAGGGCAGGACGTCTTTTGTCCTAGGGGAGCGAGAAATATTTGCAGACCGTGTTTCCATTAGCCCCCCAAGTGTTCGCACTGCACAATACTATCCGTTTTTCCAGAAGAAAGGCACGTTAGAGGGGTGGAAGCGGGTAACTGCGTACTACAACCGCGAGGGCTTTGAAGAACACCAATACATGTTTGGTATATCTTTTGGGGCTCCTCTGATGACTTTCATCCCTAATATCGCGGGGTCTATATTCCATTTGATGAGCCCCGATTCTGGGTACGGGAAAAGCACGGGTATGAATGGTGGGGCATCGGTGTGGGGGAACTACAAGAAATTGGTACTTAAGGGGAAAGATACGGGGAACTCCGCTTGGAACCGCGCAGAGATATGGAAAAACCTACCGTTGTACATTGATGAGATCACCAACTATAAACCTGCGGACGCTAGTGAGTTCAGTTATGCCGTAAGCGATGGAGAGCAAAAGAATAGGATGACCAACACGGGGCAGAACTCCGAGCGGTATCGTGGCGCGGAGTGGTCTTTGATTGTGGGCACTACGGGTAACACCAGCTTGGCGGATATTGTTTCCCAACATAGGGCGTTGGCTAAGGGGGAAATTGGACGCATGCTAGAAGCCTCTGTGGTTAAGACTTTAAAAACAACCCAAGATGCCATGGGGGCAAACACGTTGAATGAGGACTTGGCGAACAACTACGGACATGCAGGGGAACTTTACATCCACCACATACTTAACCATATGGAGGAGGTAGAGCGCCTCGTACTTGCTACTAGGGATAAGCTAATGTTGGCTGCAAACCTAGAAGCACAGCATCGTTTTTGGGTTGCGCAGGCGGCTACAACTTTTTCAGGGTGCATAATCTCCAACCAAATAGGGCTAACTAACTGGAATTTGAAGGCACTATACCGGTGGATCGTAAAGAAACTTAAAAAGGCGAAAGCAAACATGAAAGACATGGTTGTAGACATTGAAGATTTGATTGGGCAATACTTGAGTGATAACCCTCGCGGGATATTGCGCTTGAAGAGCACTGACGATGCTAGAACAAAGGACTCGGAACTTGAGAAACTTATTATGCCGGACGCTACTCCTATGTTTAAATGGGTTGCGCGCCATGAGTATGACGCTAACAGGTTGTTCCTACTGCCCACCCCGTTTAAAGAGTGGTGCATTAAAAGAGGGCACCACTACGAGTCTATACGCGGACTGATTAAAAGCGAGATGAATGGGAAATTCCGCAAAGTACGATTGGGTAGGGGCACTAAGTTGGAGCTAGGGTCTATGCATACAATAGAACTTACATGGGATCAATCCAAACACGAATCGGTACAGTCGAGTCTAGCGGAAGATGACGAGGTTAATGGTAACTGACATATCTCCGGACGGAGTACGCATTGTCATAGACTGGAGTAAATTTGTCCCCGGTTCCTCGGTGTTTGTTCCTTGTATAAACACCGTGAAAGCCTTAGAACATTTTGTGGACGCGGGGGGCGTACGTAGAAGCGATATTGCTCACCGGGTACGTATTGAAAATGGCAAGTACGGAGTTAGAATTTGGAGGTTAAAGTAGCTGTGGTACTATAGCCGCGCATCATTCTCTATCAGAGAGAACATTAGCCCCCTCACGGGGGCTTTTTTTACCAATCCATCCAGCTGATCCCCTCCTCAAACTCCCTGTTCGACTCTATCATTTCAAGTGCCGTTTTCCTGTCTACTGGGGCTCCACCGGTAATTGCTGCCATCTCCGTACGTGTTTGTCTAGCCCTGATAGAGC
>Ga0181358_1001612_pt1 | contig 10315 bp, 17 predicted proteins | sample Fa13VDMM110SD_FD_130096 | JGI IMG/M metagenome (GOLD analysis project Ga0181358, IMG submission 130096) | Freshwater viral communities from Lake Michigan, USA - Fa13.VD.MM110.S.D | ecosystem: Environmental > Aquatic > Freshwater > Lake | place: USA: Michigan | collected 2013-09-24
TACCGAAGCAGCTAATAGGAAGGCCACGGTCGGAGCCAGTGTTAGCTAGAACCGGTGTAGCCAAGCATAGCCAGTTGTTCCATATATACTCAAAGAACTTAGGGGCAAGCTCGGGTCGCTTCAGTCTGTTCGCTGCCGTTGTTGACACGCGCCAGTACGCGTCCTTAGGGGACTCGTCACCTATTAGGTATCCTTTGCTAATTGTCTTTAGATATACCTCCGTGTCACCCCACTCTGGGTAATCAATTCCTGCTTGCCAGTTATTTTTCATCTTGTATTTTTTCTATTTCGTTGACAATGGTGTCGTAAAGTATAGAGTGCTTTTTGCTTGTCTCTATTAAGTTCTGCAATGAACGCAGGGCTAGTGATACACTTGCGTGGCCTTTCTTGTTGAACGCCTTCGCAAGACTTACGTGAGTGATATTTGTGTAGTTGTATAGAATCTTATAGGCGATGTGGCGTGCTGCCACTACTTCACCCCTACGAGATACAGAAAAGAGAGAGGGCCTATTGACCCCCGTCTCCATACAGATAGTATCTATGATACGCTCTTGAAATTTATTTAGTCCCATATTGATTCGAAGTCTTCTCCCTCCTTGGCTTTTGAGTAATCTGTTGACCGCATCGCAAAAAAATCTGTATGCGTAACGCCACCAGTGAGGTGATAAAACCAGTCAAGTTCTCCTGCTGATTCCTTATCATACTCAAAGATAGCGCTATAGCCTAGCTCCTGCAACTTTTCATTAGCTCTTTTCTTAATGAATTCCTTTAAGTCATTGGCTTTCAGGTTCTCAAGGTCTCCCATCTCAAACATCTTATCGATAAAGTTTACCTCCATCTGCACGGCAAGGCGAGAGGCTTCTTCTACCTCCGCACGAACAGCATCTCGAACCTCAGGATACTCCTCACATAGTTGATTAAACAATGTGATTCCCATCGTACTATGCAGGCTCTCGTCACGGACACTCCACTTCATCTGTTGACCGATACCCTTTAATAGGTTTCGCATCTGGAATGAGTATAGAACCGCGAAAGAAGAGTATAGAGCTACGCCTTCCGCTAATGCTGAGAATACGGCAATGGAGCGTGCAACATCTTGACGAGCTTGAGGACTGACCTTAAGGGTGCTATGGCTATATTCAGCCTTCGTGTTGACAAGATTCTCAAAGCGTGCAGCAGTGGCAGGCTCGTGGAGAAAAGCTTTGAAGTCATCGAGGCCAAGGGTCTCATTTAGGTAGCTGTATGCTGCCGCGTGGATTGTCTCCTGCGAACCGAATGCCATAGCCATCTGCTTAATCTCGTGCTTAGGAAACCACTTGGTAACCATACCGGTCCAGTAGTCAGCAACAGCTGTTTCAGTCTGTGCGAAGCCTAGGAGTATGTTACCGACAAGGTTCCGCTCAGCATCCGTAAGATTCTCACGAAAGTCTTTTACGTCGTTCTGCATCGGGATTTCAGTATGCAGCCAGAAGGCTTGCATCTGTAGCATCCAGCCTTTAGTAAAGTATATTGGATATTCAAAGGGTTTGTACTCTATACGTTCATCGAAGATTCCCATTGTTTTGGATTATAGGTTAGACAAAAAAGGTCACCAAGGTGACCGAAGAAAGGGGGGTTGCGAAGATACTACTACTTGCTCAATCCCAACAACTCTGTGATGTCCCTACCTAAAGAAATGTTGTAGTAACCCACCATCTTGACAATCATATTGTTATTGGCGAAATGGGTAGTCTTTGGCATCCTTCGCTCCTCCCATTTAGGTTCTAGGAGTTCGCTTAAACGGAACGACCAGACCCCATTAGGGGTTGAGTTGATGTAAACAGGGAACGTACCAAACATTGCCGCCCTTTCGATAAGGGCGTCGTACTTGGCCTTCTCAATTAGTAGGTCATCGTAGTGAAGATTACGGCACTTAAGTTCTATGTCCGAGTTATGGATAAGAGAATAGCAGTCGTACTTAGACATCTTATGCTCGCTGACCTTTAGGTCCTCGGCAATTCTATTCTTGATGAGGTTGAAGAGCTCCCTCTCATACTTTACCATTCCTCGAAGAAGTTAAGTGCTTTTTACTTGGCTAAACTTAATAGTATCAGGCAGCTGGCCAAAAACATATTGTGTTACAGAGCATAACCACATACGAGAACCGTTCTTTTCGTATATAACTCCATCGTGTTCCCATAGATGATACCACGCTCCTCCATCGTCCGTGTCTTCTTCTTTGACTAGGAGTCCGTCGTGCTTGTGTGCACAAGTGTTGGGGCATACCAACAAGGAGCATTTGTCCCCGCTGTCTGACAGGAAGTCTAGGAAGTCATCAGCACCCTCTACCATTTGTAGTGATGCTTTTTCTCCTTCCCAGTCCGGTAGGTCTACATACCAGTTACCGTTACTCTCCTTCGTGAATGATAGTGGCAATGCCTCGGTTGAGGCTTTCAATTCTGATTTCATTTACTTTTTTTATATTTCTTGATTCAACATATGTCTTTGCTAAGTTTGCTGCTAACTCCTTAGCTTTCTTTTTAGTCATCGTCTCGATAGCCTCCTTCCATTCCTCAGGTGTTGAGCATAGGATACCATTGTATCCATTGACTATATAGTCCTTGTATGGGGAGACATTCGAAGCAATGACAGCTGTGCCAGTGAACGCCGCTTCTACGAGCTTAAGGTCCGACTTGCATTCATTGAAGATATTCTTCTTTAGTGGAACCAGTAGAACGTCAAGGTTCTTATACACTTCTGCGTAATCAAAGATGTTAGTCCAAGGTACAGGGTGCGAAGCTTTTAGCTTATTGACGTATTTCTCTACGTTGGTACAATAAAGAGTCTTACCTTCAAATGTATATCCGATTTCATCGACGTCATCGTTATGAGAACCGGCACCAGTATATCCAAATCTTAATTCTTTGGATTTTACTTTCTTATGACTCCATTGCTTAGCGTCTGGGTCAACGGCATTAGGAACTATAACAACCTCAGCCTTTGGTGCTAGGCGCCTTACATACTTCGCTAGGACTTCCGAAGGAGTCCATACGACATCTGCTATCTGTAATGTTTTCTTAATCATATTCCCAACTTCTTTTTTCCATAAATTGTAATTAAAGTTGTCTTTGTTTAGGACCCAGTAGTCATCTACGTCTACAATGATGCGAATATTGTTAGCGCGTTTCATAATATGACGAAAGTGTTTATGGTTTCTAGCGTTTACAACCCTAGGAATTACTACGTTACTGACTAAAGTCAAGTCCATATCTACCATCTCCTTAAGTTCTTTGACGAGATGTATTTTATCGTAGCCAGAGTTCATAAGGTTTTGAGCCGGCACCATAATACGGTGGTAGTTAATACCGTTTATGTCATCCAATAAAATGATAGTATACATTACATTCCCTCGGAGTGCTGTCGAATAGCAGAACGAATTAGTTCAACCTCTACCCTGACTTTCTTTATGTAATTGTCAACTAGTAATTTGACAGCATCTTGGTCCTCGAGTGGTTCTCCGTTCTTGTCGTGCAGAGACTCATATAGTTCTGTTGTAGTCTGAGCAACAAAGTTTGTAGCCACAAAATACATACGTGAGAGTTCACTTATTTGCATTGGTGATTATTTTAATAGTTTCGTCTACTTGGTTTTTGTTCTTCGGAATGAAGAAATGCCAATCATACATACCATTCTCTTTGCAATGCTTTAAAAACATCTTCCAACGCAGAGGAAAGTCTGCCGACATAACGTATCCTTTAGTCTCTATAACAAATTTATGCTCGTAGCTCACGAAGTCTGGAGTATATATTATTTGGAGGATTGTTTTGTTAGAACTTTCCACAAGGTCTCCCCTTTTCGGAACAGACTTGTAATAAAACTCTGGACCTTTAAAAGAATCCTGGAGAATATACTTGTGCTTTTCGTACTCGAAGTGAGTACCGCTTTCTTTGAGGGCTTGGGCGCAGTACGCTTCGAGGCCCGACTTGTATTGGCCCGTTGTCTTGGCTCTTGTTTTGTTTTTTGCATTTTTCTTTCTTTTAAACACTTAGCAAAAGTAAACCAATATACTTTAGTAATTAAAATATTTTAGATAAATCAGTAGAAGTTTCTAACGGAATTTGTTGAGGCTTTTGCTCGAACAAAGGCACGAACAAGCGTGACGAAGAGCCCTGCAAACATCCAAAGGAAGTGTAGTGCTTGTTCATCTCAAAGGTAAGAGGCGAAAAAAGAGGAGTCGGCATACCGCCAGACTCTACCTCGCGTACTTTACGTACGTGAAAGTCAATAGTACGGCGAGTTGGCTCATCTTCGTGCTGGATTTTCCTGTGGACAGTAACGAACCCATCAGCACGGTTAACGAACTTCGAACCACCTTCGGTATCTGCGGCCATAGGAGCAACGGGGTGTCCGTCGTCTCCGATTCGGCGTTGAGACTCTGTAACTGCGTGAGTGTTAAGCCATACAGCTATTCCTTTAGCATTAGCAAACGTAAGTAATTCTGATGCTGCCTCGTAGTGATACTCGTGCACGCCTATAGATGCTCCATTAGCCAAGTCAATCTTTAAGCTGTTGTAGGGGTCTACAAACAAACCATCAACCTGCTGGCCCCTTATAAGCTTCTCGGTAAATATCATAAGGTCGTAGTACGAGTATACCTGCCGGTTAGATATTACTATGAAGTGCTCTTGTATCCACTCAAAAGCTAGCTTACGCTGCGCGTAGTTCATATACTTTAGCGGCATACCCGTCACGAACTGCATAAGCTTGTACTTAATGGATGCTGTTCTGTTCTCTGAGGAGTATACAACCCACTTCCATCCGTGCCTCATAGAGGCGGTCACCATTAGGTATAATATGAATGTAGTCTTACCTACGTTGCTGTGTCCATTGACAATAAAGAACTCACGCTTAAACCTAAAGAACTTATCAAAGTATTCGTTACCGGTATCAAGACCAACCTCCACCTTCCCTTCGGCTAGGTCGTTAATCCAACGAAAGTCTTCGTCGTCTGAGGACACGAATGACATATCTCCGTCGTTGATAAGCATCTCACGTTGAGCCTTATCCTCCTGCTCTACGATTTCACGTATAGGGAGCTTCTTTCCTTGCTCAATGCCGTCGACTATAGTTTTTCTAGCTAGGTCTTCTGATTCTATCTCACGCTTTGATATCTCACGTAGAAGTACACGAATAACTTCATCCTCTTCCATCCGGCCAGCGGCTACATATCCGCCACATAATACGCTTGCCTTGAGTAACGTAGCGTGCTTTTCCCCATCTGAAGCATTGCGAATCATCCGCGCAGCGATGTTGAGTTTATGGTAATCTGTGTAGGTGTCAACAGACTTACTCTCTTGGTGTACTGATGCCTGCTCGGTAAGTATATGACCGAAGGGCTTAGCAAACTCTTTGATTACAATCTCTGGGTCGTAAGACTCAAAACAAGCCCTAGATTCGTTTACTCCGCTAGGGTCAATGTCAATACCATATTGTTTATCAAAGTACGTTTGTAGGGCACGGAAATGGTCTCTGTGTCTCTCTGGATTAGTTACCTGCACTAGGGCCTTTAGGCCATCTCCGGATGGAGACACCCAACAAGCAAAGACATACTCGTCCGTAGATAGTATTGGCTTTAGTTTTGGTACGTCCACGTGGTCTAGGTCAATGACTATAATACCACTATGGTCGTGAAGCGATGAGTCTTTTCGCTCAAGAAATGCGCCACTCCATAATACTATAGGGAGTGTTTTCTTTTGCTCCTTATCGCCGGCCCTCAGTAAATCAATTGTATCGCTGCTCTTACCAGTCTTGATTCGTAAAAGTGCTGCTTCCGCTGATATATGGTGTGGATGATTGGTTTGAAGGATATCCTTGAATATTGTCACCGTGTTTTTTAGTACGCTCATTTTCAATTGCTATTTTAAGTAAGATTAAGTAACCTATTAGGTCTTGGACTGTGTCCTCAGTTGAATCATTGATTCCTTTGTTCTTGATTCTCATTAGCTTATCATCAATTCGACAAGCTATGTTATCAACCGCAGAGCCACTCGCAAATATATTGGATGGGCTTAGTGCGCTATCTCCGTACGCAATGTTTTTTTCTAGTAGTAGGTCACGGACAGAGTTTGCTACCTCTACTATTTGTTCAGCTGTTGTTTTCATTTTTACCAATTAAAATCATCTACCCATATCGGAGTACGTTCTCCAACGTAGGCCGCAAAAGTATTATATTCTGCGAACTCAGAAGCCTCCTCAAAGTCGCCATCCATATCTTCTGCTAGTATATCAACAACTTTCGAACGTGAATATACCACTCGAAAAGAATCTGGTTCAAAGCCAATGATGGCATCATCAAGTCCGTCTGCAAACAAAATTCCTTCGTCGTCGTGGCCCGAATATAGTTCTATAATTAATTCTCTCTTACTCATAAATTTGTGATTCACCCACTTGTTTTTTAGTGAGGATTTTGGTTATTAATATTCTACGTTCTCCTTTATAGTTCGACCCATAGATTTCGTCATTGAGTCTGTCTATTGTCTTGGGGTCTCTAGTCATTATATCTGTAGCGGACTCGCATTTTGACACAGCCCAGGTTTTTTTGATTAGCGTTTGCTTTGTCTTTCGATAAGATACTTCTATGTCGTAAAGATATATTGGATAATTCACTTGTCTTGTTTTTTAGTAAATAAACTGGACATTAAAACGTACATTAACAGGTAAAGTGCCACTCAATGCACGATAAAGGGTTCGTTAATCAATGCAAATTTGCGGAGTATAACTCGGACAATCTCCGAATACGTTAACCCGATTTAGCAATTGTAAGCAGAACTGCTTATCCGACTTAACAATTTTAAGCATCTTCATTTTTGTTTGGCAAATCCAATTCACACTCACCATTTTTTTCTCTAGCGCTGCAGCAGGGCTTACGGAGTTCGTTATAAGCAATCTCGGTTTTCCACGGCGGGCAGTCGCATTGGTTGTCTACATCTGATTGGCTGTCACCTGGGTCATCCCAGAAAACAAACTTCATATCCGAGCCGGGGCCTTTATTAGTCATAATCGATTCTATTTTTATAAATGATGTCTTCAACAATAGTCTTAGCGTCAATGGTTCCGAGCCTTATTGCATCAACGTGGTCTTTTGCACGTATAACGACAAAATTATCGTTAGCCTTGCCTAAAACCAACAACGACAAAAAGTTTGGCATTATCGAATTCATAAACGGGTCAAAGTTAAGCATACTGCCATCGCTTGTAGCAACCGCAATACCCATAACATATTCTTTATCGCCTTTCTTAAAAACAAAAATGGGGGACTTATCCGATAACGGAATCATCCCCCACTCAAGGCATAGCAGTCTCGAAATCGAGAGTTGCATTAGAACGGCATATCGTCGTTGCTGCTTTGCTTAATGCTCACAGCACCTTTAGATGATGGGTCCCAAACACTCATAATTGTGTATGGCTTTTTGCTCTCTTTCGCTACGCCGGAACGTACCGTAAGAAATGCACGGCCCTTCTCGGTCATATTCCTTTGAAGGGTTTCGATATCTTGCTTTGAGAGCGAGAATCGCAGGTTAAGAGTGGGCGACTCAACGTAGCCGACCATCTCGTCTTTCTTATCTTGCATAAGACTTGGGGTTTTGATTAATTAAAAAGAAAATTTTTGTACGATACATAAGTATCTCGGTACACATTGTCAGACTCGATGAGTTGGTCGTGGCGGTCAAGGTAATAAATGATTAGCGGATGCTTTAGACCAGTAATCTCAGAAATCGTAGCGTTGGTAATACCTTGGTTACGAATTAAGAAGTTAACGAGCATAATGCGAGCCGTTACGACGCGCCTACGGGCGGACCTAGACATCGAGTCGACACCAAAGTATTTATTGCTTTCAGAGATGAAGCCTTCAATTTGTTCTGGAATCGACTGAACTATCATTTTACGAACTTCTCTAGAGCCAAGACTTGCTTCTCAGAGAATTTATCTCCGTACTTAGTGACGACTTGACTATAGGCCTCGCGCTTGTTGCTAGCAGCCTTGATGTAGTTGACAGACTTCTCGAACAGAGTCTCCTCCTTTTCGGGCGCAGAGGCCTCCGCAACTTGCTGTGGGGCTTCTTGCTTCGCAATTGCTGTCTCTACCTCGTCGGCAGTAGCGATTGAGGTGTCGATGCCTATCCCTAGCATACCTAGGGCACGCCCTACGGCAGAGGTTTCGCAGTTCTCAATATACGATGTTCTGTTGATGTTTGAAGATGACTTCTCCTCGTGAGCAAAGCCAGTACTGACTATCCTGCCAGCCTCATCACGTACTACGGCACGGATTATTACTGACTCGCTATCAACGGCGTATATCTCAGTCTCAAGGCTCATACTCTTAAACTCGGGAAGGGCACGAAACGCTTTGACACGCTCGTTAACCTCAACGTATTGCTTGCCCTTGATGTTGGTTGTTTTGAATTTATGTTGTGACATATTGATTTAATTTGAATACAAATATAAGAATGGTTGAAGCATTACACAATAGCGGAACGCTTTTTTTGTCGCTCTAGAAAGTCGACCCACATACGTGCAGCAACTGCGCGACGTTGTAGTAGGAATGGATATTTGGTTTTTAATTATAGTAGTTGATGCCTGTCCATAATACCCATAGAGGCTGTCCCTAGTAGCATCAGCAGAAAAGAATTAATTAATTGGCCGTCTAGCATAGAAGCCATACTAAGCAGAAAAAAGATTGTTATGAGTGTGAATCCAATCTTATTTAATGTGGTCTTGTTCATAATTTTATATTGAATGATAGTTCTATGTTTCCGTCTTGATATCGGCCGACGAGTTTGAAGTCATCGGTTTCTGGCAACTGCTTGTCAAAGCCGTCGTAAGTTATAGCGTAGTTCTCCTTGTAGAAATACTCCACCTCAGCATCGACAATGCCGTCTTCGTCAATAGATATAAACACGATGTACGTGATGTCTCCGTCTTCGTGTAGCATCGAATGCCAATTACCTTTTGGGGATATTGCTACCTCGTGTCTCTTGCCGTTGTGCTCAAAGCATACTAAGAACTCGGCGGCTAAGAATGTTTCTTCGGGGATAATCATAGTCATAAGGTTTCTTGTAAAAATAAGAAAAAGAGCGGGGTTTCCCCCGCCCATTTATGCCATATCAGCAAGCAGCTCGTAGACGCGTTGGTCGGTCTTTTGAAGCGAGCCTGCCATCTTAGAGGAGTCTCGGCTATCAGCACGGCCGGCCTTGTGGCTAGTGTAGTGAGTCACACCCGAGAACAAGCCCCACAAGTTGTCACCTTTGTACGACATCTCACGAGTGATAGACGTTACTAGGTCACGTGCTTGGTTGAGTCGACGAGTAGAGTACTCGTCATTAGCGACGCTTCTAGTCTTCAAGATATCGACACCGACAACAGCATCTACAACTTTCTGAATCTGACGCTCGTTGGTACGCACGTCTACCATCTTGCGGAACATATCGTATAGGGTAGCATCGGCCTCCCTAATGCCCTTGATGGCACGTAGTGAGTCCTCAACAGCCTTTCGCATATTCGCGGTGTGTCGTACGCTATCCTTTAGGCTACGTGATGCAGCGTTGAAGGTGTTAGAGCACGAGATGGTTACGCTAGATGCGCCCCATCTTAGCGCAGTCGTTCCGTCGTGGCTGTTGATTGCCGTGGCGTAACGCTTTACGAGGTCACCACCTACTCTTTCATCCTCCATCGGGACTTGTAGGTATACCTTGCCACCTCCGTTGAACAAGCCTCCGCGTACTACGTCTACACCGAGTACTTGCCCTACCTCTTGTACTAGGTCGCTGAGTTCGTTGTTCTGAAATACTTCGTACTGCTGAGTGGCGGTGGTGAATACTTTCTCCGTGTCTTTGCGAACGATGCCGAAGAAACCCGACTCAGTACCCGATGGCAAGAGAAGAGGTTGCTTTTCTACATCCCAATTGAGGCCGAAGCGGTCAAGGATGTCAGCGGTGTTTTTAGCAGATACGAATGAGTTGTGTGTGTCAACGAGTTGACCGAATTGATTGATTTCCATTTTATTTGAGTTTTTGAATTGATTAATTTGATAGTCTTTCTTTAGCAGTATTAAACATCTCCTCCATATCAAGGAGAGACGCGTGGTCGGGAGTGTTCTCCCAATCGCGAAGCATTATCTGCTTCACGTCTTCGAATGTGCAGTCTTTCTTCATCGTCATAACGAGTGTCTCTAGTTGTACTTGGAACTCGTCTAGGTTATTGAAGAAGAAGTACTCATAGAACTGAAGGCAGAAGTTGAAGTCTTTTCCGTTCTCGTAGTACGTATGCCCAGCAAAACA
>Ga0181358_1001614_pt1 | contig 10290 bp, 1 predicted proteins | sample Fa13VDMM110SD_FD_130096 | JGI IMG/M metagenome (GOLD analysis project Ga0181358, IMG submission 130096) | Freshwater viral communities from Lake Michigan, USA - Fa13.VD.MM110.S.D | ecosystem: Environmental > Aquatic > Freshwater > Lake | place: USA: Michigan | collected 2013-09-24
CTGGAAGCTCTGGGATTACAACAACTGTTTTCCCTGACGGATCGAGAGGATATTTCTTCCCTGTAAATATTGTAGGGTTCCCAACACAATTTACAACAAATGTTGGTACGTCTACAATTACACATGACTATGTAAATGGTGGGTATATACAGATTGGGGTCACTACGGATCGTTTCCCAGATAGAGATAAGAATTTAACTATCGTAAGTATTCCAAGCGCAAATCAAATTATTACCAATGTTGGAGTCTCAACAATTACTCATGATTATGTTGGTGATGGTTATGCATATGCAGTTAAGAGAATTGGTCCATACAGAGTCACTAAAGTATTAAATTCAACTCAATTTGAAACCAATGTTTATACGGTTGGATTCGCTCATACTTATATTAGTGGTGGTGAAGTTTCCAAATATTACAATTATCAAACAGGATCTGGATATAGGGGAGAAATTGGAATTGCAATTACTTCACCAACTGGTAATGGAGCCAATATTACTGCTTTTGCGGGAATTGGTGGTACATTAGGATTTAAGATTAATTCTTCTGGTTCTGGATATGGATTTGAAAATACTTTAGTTTTCGTTCCAGAACCATCCTATGAAAATCTTCAGATTAAGGGCGTATCCAGAGTTGGTATTGGTAGTACAACTGATACTGGAATTGGTTTACTTATAAGTTTAGATGTTGGTGCGGCAGCAACAACTGGAATTGGATCTGATACCTTTGAAGTTAAAAACTTTAAAATTCTAAGACCTGGATATGCATTCCAATTGGGTGATGTATTCACTGCTGTTGGACTTGTAACAGCAAAAAGTCTATTAAATCCAATTAATCAATTTGAATTAACAGTTATTGATCTTTATTCAGATTCATTTGGTTCATGGCAATTTGGTGAACTTGATTTCATCGATACAATTAAACCATTTCAAGATGGTATTAGAACTAGGTTCCCCCTATTTTATAATGGGCAATTATTGAGTTTTGAAATTAATACAAATGATCCAGATTCATCACAAATTGATCTTAATGCTGTTTTATTGGTTTATATTAATGGTGTACCACAAACTCCAGGAGTTGCATATGAGTTTACTGGAGGAACATCATTTATATTTACATCACCTCCAGCAGAAGATGCAAACATTGCAATTTTCTTCTATAGAGGAACAAGAAATAGTGATAGTGTATTTGTAAATGTAAATGAAATTATTAAATCTGGAGATACTGTAACCGTATCTAAGAATAATGATATTAGAACAACGGTTGATCAGTATTCAAGAGTTGTATATGATATTTCTTCTGCTGACAAAATTCAAACCAACCTCTATTCAGATGCTGGTATTGATGAAATTAATTATAAACCATTAAATTGGAGAAAACAAAAATCTGATAGAATTATTGGTGGAGATTACGTTTATAAGACAAGAGATTCTTTGGAATCTGCAATTTATCCAACTGCCAAAGTCATTAAGAATATTTCATCAATAGATACTGAATTATTTGTCGATGATGCTAGATTCTTCAATTACGAAGAAAATGAATCGGCAATTCAAATTGGAGTTTTCGATGCATTACTTACAAATACCCCAATAGATCCAATCGCAGCTAAATTGACAGCAACAGTATCTGCTGCTGGAACAATTAGTTCTTTAAATATTGTTAGTGGTGGTAGTGGATACGATTCTGGTACAGCAATTATTAAAATTGCAGCTCCTAGGGCAATTGGTGTGGGTGTTGGTACGACAGCTGTTGCTTTAGCAACAGTTCTTAATGGATCTATTACAAATGCATCCATATCTAATGGTGGATTTGGATATTTGCAAGCAGTACCTCCAGCAGTTCTTGCATCACTTGATAAAGTATCGTATGAAGATATTAGAAATATTTCTGGTGTTTTGGGATTCTCTGGCATTATAACAGGAATTACAACAACATCTGGAATAGGTGGTCATCCTCTAGCATTAAAATTATTCTTGAAAGCAGATTCATTTAATTCATTATTAGTAAATTATCCAATTTACGTTTTTGACACTACTGTTGGAAATGGAATAACTTCTGTTGATGGTGGCAATTCTTCTGTTGTTGGTATTGGAACTACATATGCTGATAATGTTTATTATATTCAATCAATAACACCTTATGGATCTAGTGCTGAGGTCATCACAAACATTAATAGCAATACTTCAGTTGTTGGATTAGCAACTACTGGATCTATTACTAATCCCGTTGGTAAATTCTCTTGGGGCAAATTTAGTGGATTTACTAGAGGTTCTACAGCACTTTCAATCGGTGTAACGGGTCTCTCTGTTAGTTCTGGTCTTTCATCTTTCCCAACAATTCAGAGGAGAGGATTTGGATTGAGAGATCGTGGTGGATTGAGAAAGATACTTGTTTAATAATACGCATAAATATAGAAAAAAGACAATAATATGGCCGCAATTGTAACCGATCAGTTCAGAATACTAAATGCTAGTAATTTTATTGATTCAGTTGCTGATCAAAATAATTCCTATTATGTTTTTGTTGGTCTACCAAATCCCACTCAAGTTGGGTTCGGTAGAACTTCAGATTGGAACACCAATGTTTTGGATCCTGTAGACAATTTTAATTATGCAAATCATGCAACTGATACAATGCTCTTTGGAAAGAAAGTAACACTTTCCAATGTGAAGAGAATTGTAAGAAGAGTTGATTGGATTCAGGGAACAAGATATGAAATGTATCGCCATGATTACAGTATTAACTCACCTTCGCCAGTTACACAATCATCTCGTCTATATGATGCTAATTATTATGTATTAAACACAGATTATAGAGTCTATATTTGTATAGACAATGGATCTTCTGGGATTAGTACTTCAGGAAATGCATCTCAAGACCAACCAGTATTTACTGATTTAGAACCATCCAAAGCTGGAGAAAGTGGAGATGGTTATGTTTGGAAATACTTATTTACAGTTTCTCCTAGTGATATTATTAAATTCGATTCGACCGATTATATCTGTGTTCCAAATGATTGGTCGAATTCTACTGATGCTCAGATTCAAGCAATCAGAGATAATGGAGATTCTTCAGTAAATGAAAATCAAATAAAAAAAGTTTATATTGAAAGACAAGGTGAAAATTATTCTAGTGGATTAGGTCAGGAAGTAAGTATTGTTGGTGATGGAACTGGTGCAAAAGTTGTTGTTGATGTTGTAAGTGGAAAAATTACAAATGCTGTAGTTTCTTCTGGTGGGAAAGGATATACTTATGGAATGGTTGATCTTGGAACACTCAACTCTAATGTAATTCCAGCAAAATCTGCAAATTTAATTCCAATTATACCACCTTCAAAAGGGCATGGATATGATCTTTATAAAGAATTGGGAACTGACAGAATTTTAGTTTATGCAAGATTTGATGATTCAACTAAAGACTTCCCAATTGACACCAGATTTGCTGAGATTGGATTGTTAAAAAATCCAACTTCAATTGGAGCAACAAATGCTTACCTTGAAAACCAATTTTCATCTCTTTATGCGATCAAATTTGGAACAACAAGTGGGTCTTTAAGTGTTGGTGATGTAATTAGTCAACCAGTATCTGGGGGAGTGGCAATTGGGTATGTTGCATCATATGATATTGAAACTAAAGTTGTTAAATATATTAGAGATAGATCTTTATTTTTTAATTCAACCTCTTTAGATCAAACAGATTATGTTGGAGTAACAACTAGTGCCAAAGTTTTTAACTTTGAATCTTCTTCAACAAATGTAACTTCAAATAGTGGTTTTTCTGCATCTGTTGATTTGAGTTTTACTGGCATCACCACAAATCCAACTGGTAATAAAGTTATTAATCTTGGATCATATTTTACAAGTGGGGTTGCACAACCAGAAATAAATAAAACATCGGGTGACATAATTTATCTGGACAATCGTCCCTTGATCTCAAGAAACTCTAGACAAAAAGAAGACGTTAAAATTATCCTGGAATTTTAAAAAATGCCACAGAAAACAAATCTCAATATTAATCCCTATTATGATGACTTTGATAAGTACAATAATTTCTATAGGGTATTATTTAAACCAGGATATCCTGTTCAGGCTAGAGAACTAACAACATTACAATCTATTCTTCAGAATCAGGTTGAATCGTTTGGTAGCCATATTTTTAAAGAGGGGTCAATGGTAATTCCTGGAGTAATTACTTATGATTTGAATTATTATGCTATAAAAATTAATCCAGATCATTTGGGTATTGATGTTTCACTCTATATTGATAAGTTAGTTGGAGTAACTCTCGAAGGTCAGTCATCTGGGGTAACTGCAACCGTCTTGGGATACTTACTAACATCAGATCTTGGAGTAGAAACCCCAACTTTATATGTAAAATATCGCAATTCAAATAATGACTCGATATTTGATACATTTAACGATAAAGAGGTATTAATTACCCAATCAACTATAACTTATGGTAATACCTCAATTAATTCTGGCGATACTTTAGCTACGGTGTTTCCGCTAAACGCTTCAGCAATTGGTTCTAGAGTTAATTTAGCGGCGGGAGTTTATTTTATTAGGGGAACATTCATTGATGTTGAAAGTTCTTCTGTAATTCTTGATCCATATGAAAACACACCGTCATATAGGGTTGGATTAACTATCCTAGAAGAAATTATAAGTTCATCAGATGATAACTCATTATATGATAATGCTAAAGGATTTTCAAACTATGCTGCTCCAGGATCTGATAGATTAAAAATCAGTGCTATTTTATCTAAAAAATCATTGACAGATTTTGATGATAAAAGTTTTGTTGAGTTAATTAGATTGGATAATGGTGAAGTTAAGAAATTACAAGATAAAACACAATATTCATTAATCAAAGATTATTTTGCCAAAAGAACTTTTGAAGAATCTGGCGATTATTCAATTGACAATTTCAAAGTTGAAGTAACAAATTCATTAAATGATAGAATTTCTAGTAGTGGAATTTATTTAGAAAATCAAAAAACTGATTCTGGAAATTCTCCATCAGATAGTTTGATGTGTGTTAAAGTTTCTCCTGGAAAAGCTTATGTTAGAGGATTTGACATTGAAACTGTTAGTACAACTATTCTAGATGTTGATAAACCAAGAGATACAAAAACAGTTTCTGCAGCTTTAGTGCCTTTTGAACTTGGGAGTTTAGTAAGAATTAATAATGTTTACGGAGCACCTTTTGTAGGAATAAACAATAATAATAGTATTGTTTATTTGCAAAATATAAGAAAAGAATCAAATACTGTAGGTAGTGGAACGACTATAGGTCAAGCAAGAGTTTATACTTATAATTTAACAGAATCACCATATACACAACCATCTACTCAATGGGATCTGTACCTTTTTGATATTCAAACTTATACTGTTATTACACTTAATACTTCACTTACCCCTCAACAATGCCCCCAATCTTCTTTTGTTAGAGGTGTAAGTAGTGATGCTTCGGGATATGTTGCAGATTCAAATACTGCTTCAACCATTACACTACTCCAAACATCTGGAAAATTTATTGTAGGTGAACAAATTTTAATAAATGAATCTACAGAATTTAGTAGATCAATTAAAAGTGTTAATGCATATAATGCGGATGACATAAAATCAGTATATCAAAATAGTATTGGAATAACTTCCCAATTAAAAACCGCCTTTACCGCAGATCTTGTATTACAAAAATCAGTTCCTCCAGGTTTTAATGTAACCGATTCCATTTTTATTAATAACACTGGTATTGCAACTTGTGCTGGGAAGTCTTTCCTAGGAATCAGAAGTGATGCAATTATTCGTTACCAACGTCCAGGAATTGGAACAGAAACATACAGTAGAGTTCAATATGTTTCATCCGATGGGTTTACAATGAAACTCGTTGGAATCAGTAGTGTTGCCAATGTATGCAATGGTGATCTCCCTGTTGGAGTAACAAGCACATTTAATGGTGCATTTAGAATAGGTGTCCCAAAAATAAAACAAAATGATGAAGCATCCCTTTATGCAAGACTTACAAGTAAAAATATTTCAACTATAAATTTGGGTAGTTCAAATATACTAATTAATGATCAACTTACAGAACAATCAACATCAGCATCTGGATCTCTTGTTGTCAATGTAAATGCAACTGGCATTAGTAGTGCATTTTTTGAAGCTTTTGATTATGATAGATATTCGGTTATCTATGATGATGGTGTAATAGAATCTTTAAGGTCGGATCAATTTATTTTGGATGTTGGTGGAACACAACTTACAATTAATGGACTAAGAGCAAGTCAAACAAATAATGTTACACTCAATACAACTGTAAGAAAAATTTCAGTTACAAATAAAGTAAAACAATTTGTAAGAAGTCAAAAGTTAGATATAGACAGAACTGTTTCGGTAGCATCAACTGCTTTAACTGGTTTGTCTACTAATCCTTATTATGGAGTAAGAGTTGAAGATAGGGAAATTTCTTTAAATGTACCTGATGTTGTAAATATCATTGCCGTTTATGAATCATTAGACCAAAATGCACCTATTTTAGATAAATTAACTTTTGTTTCTGGTTTAAATTTAGATACAGCAACAATTTTAGGTGAAAAAATTGTTGGAAGTACTAGCGGTGCAATCGCCCAATTGGTAACTAGAGTTTCTGGTGTAAGTGGTACACAGGTTGAATTTGTTTATCTCAACAATTCCAAATTTCAAGTTGGTGAATTAGCAACCTTTGAGGAATCAAATATTACTGCAAACATTCAGGGAATTATATCAGGAATATATTTAAATATTACAGATAGATATACTTTAGATAAAGGTCAGAAAGAACAATATTATGATTATTCAAAAATAGTAAGAAAAACTGGTTCAGCAGATCCAAAGAGAAGACTTCTTACAATTTATAATAGGTATGATGTTCCAACAAATGACACTGGAGATGTGTTCACTGTAAATTCTTATCCTTCAGAAAGATATACGAGTGATATTCCTCTTCTATTAAATGAAACTGTCAGGGCATCTGATACTCTTGATTTTAGACCAAGAGTATCAGATTTTAATACTTATATTTCTTCACCATTTGCCTTCACTACTAGGACATTTGGAAATGTTGCATCAAACACTACGCCAGTGTTAACTCCAAATGAAAGTACTTTAATTGGATATTCTTATTATTTACCAAGAATTGATAAGATTGTTTTAAACCGAAGTGGAGAATTTACTTATTTAAAAGGAAATTCTGCTTTAAATCCCAAATCTCCTTTAAATGCTGAAGAGGCAATGGAAATTGCAACCATTACATTACCAGCATACTTATATTATCCAAAAGATGCTTCAATATCTTTGGTTGATAATAGAAGATATACGATGAGAGATATTGGCAAACTTGAGGATAGGATCGAAAATCTAGAAAAAGTAACTTCACTATCCTTACTTGAAGTAGACACTAAAACTTTACAAATTCAAGACGCTGATGGACTAAGTAGATTTAAGTCTGGATTTTTTGTTGATGACTTTAAAGATAATAATTTAATTGATAAATCGTCAAAGGCAGATATTAACGTAACAACCACAGAATTGGTTGTTCCAACAGATCTTTATACATTACAGGCGGAAATTGCTTTAAATTCAAGTTTAAATCAATCAACATCGGATTTTAGTACTGATCTCTCTCTTCTTGATCCGAATGTTAGAAAAACAGGAGATCTGATTACTCTAAATTATCAAGAAAAAGGATGGATTGAACAACCACTAGCATCTAGAGTTGAAAATGTCAATCCATTTAATATGATTGAATTTATTGGTACGGTTGTTCTTAGACCATCTTCCGATAGTTGGGTAAGAAACGTATATGTTTCTGGAAATACAAGACAGATAACTGGTGGTTCAGACTATCAATATATTGAAAATATTAAAATTTCTACCGAACCAGAACAATGGATGAGATCAAGAAACGTTGAGTTTCTTTCTGGAGGTTTAAGACCGTTAACAACATATTATACATTTTTAGATAGTGCTAGCAATATTGATGTTATTCCTAAAATTTTAGAAATTGAAATGAATTCTGGAGTTTTCCAGATTGGTGAAGATGTTGAAGGTTTTATTGGCGCTACAAAAATTATTACATTTAGAGTTGCAAAACCAAATCATAAGACAGGACAATATGACGATCCATCAAGATCATATCAAATTAATCCTTATGGTGGCGGAACTGCAAGCACACAACAAACTTTACCAGACACATATTCGGCATCATCCACAGTATTAACGGTTGATACTGCATCATTAGCATCAGAAGCTCAAGGTAAGTATTCTGGTTATGTAATTCAAAATGCTGTTCTTGTTGGAAAAACTAGTAAAGCACAAGCAAAAATTGCAAATGTTCGTTTGAAATCGGACAATTTGGGAGATCTTCTTGGATGTTTCTTCTTGAGAGATCCACTAACAAATCCACCACCAACTATTAGAATAGGAACAGGAATTAAAACTTTCAAAATTACATCCAGTTTAACTAATGAAACTCCACTTCCTGGAAGTCTTTTAATTAGTAGTGGTGAAACAACTTATACTTCAACTGGAATTGTTGAAACCTATAGGCAGGATACTGTTGTTGTTAGAAGACCACCACCTGCTCCACCAGCAAACAGAGGTAAGGGCAAAGATCCTCTAGCACAGACATTTACAGTTGATGAAACAGGAGCATTTTTAACATCAGTAGATCTTTTCTTTTCGAGTAAAGATCCAGTTGAGAAGTGTTACGTTCAAGTTAGAAATGTTGAGCTAGGTACTCCAACAAATCAAACAGTTCAAAACTTTGCTGGTCAAGTATTGGAGTCAAGTCAGGTTGCAATTTCGACAAATGCTTCAGTAGCAACTAGAGTTACTTTCCCCTCTCCAATTTATTTGGAACCAAGAAGAGAATATGCAATTGTAGTTCTTGCCCCATCAACAAATAATTATGAACTATGGATTGCTAGAATGGGAGAAAAAACAATTAACTCCCAATTCTTACCAGATGCAGAAAGTGTAATTGTTACTAAACAATATACTGGTGGCAGTTTATTCCGTTCACAAAATGGTAGTATTTGGACTGCAAACCAATTTGAAGACATGAAGTTTAAATTATATAAGGCAAACTTCACTTCATCAGATGGTACTGCATATTTCTACAATCCAGAATTGGGATCTGATGACAACAATGTTCCCATTTTACTTCCAAACCCAATTAAAACTTTACCAAGAAAACTAAAGGTAGGAATAACTACAACTGTTGGCAATATTTTAAGCAATGTTTTAGTTCCTGGAGTTAAAGTTAGCTCTGGAACTCAACCAGGACCTGTTGGATATATTGAAAAAATTGGTGGAAATGTTTTTGGAAATCCATCAATTACTAATGTTGGTATTGGATATAGTTCTTCTGGAACATTTAATAATGTCCCACTCTATAATATTATAGGATCTGGAAATGGTGCAACTGCAAATATTGTATTTGCTTCAAATAAAGTCAGTTCTGTTGCGATTGCAAGTACAGGTACTGGATATACGATTGGTGATGTTCTGGGCATAACTACCAGTTCAGTAGTTAAAGGATCTGGAGCTAGATTATCAGTTTCTACAATCCAAGGTATTGATACCCTTTACCTAACAAATGTTCAAGGAGAAACATTCACAAGTGGAGATCCATTAGTTTATTATTCTGGGTCTACTTCAGTATCATTGGCAAGTACTACGATTAGGGGAACAACTTCATTAATTAATGAATTGAATGATGGAAAGACTTTCGAAATTACTCAATTTGGTCACTCAATGCATTCTCCAAATAATATTGTAGAAATACAAGGAGTAGATCCAAATACAGTTCCTACAACATTATCCTCCACAATCTCTTCTACTGATACTACTATTTCGATTGCAAGTACGATAGGTCTTAATAATTTTGAAGGAATTAGTACAAGTCAAGGATATGTTAAAATTAATAATGAAATTTTATACTACACCTCAATTACTGCTGGCGGTGCTGGTGCGGGTTCTTTAGGAATTAGTAGCAGAGGAATTGATGGATCTGCAATTAGATCTCACGATACCAATGACCTTGTTTATAAGTATGAACTTAATGGAGTTTCATTGACTAAGATCAATAAAATTCACAATTTACCAACTGATGTTGCTCCAAAATCTGCAAATGATATGGATAAGTATTACTTGCAGATTGATAGATCAGTTCGTTCTACTGGAAATACCCAATTAAGTTTCTCTCAAGAGTCACAAATTGGTGGAAATAATGTTAAAGTTTCTAAATCTC
>Ga0181358_1001615_pt1 | contig 10289 bp, 10 predicted proteins | sample Fa13VDMM110SD_FD_130096 | JGI IMG/M metagenome (GOLD analysis project Ga0181358, IMG submission 130096) | Freshwater viral communities from Lake Michigan, USA - Fa13.VD.MM110.S.D | ecosystem: Environmental > Aquatic > Freshwater > Lake | place: USA: Michigan | collected 2013-09-24
ACCGATTTCTAATCCGTATTTACCTTTTGAGTATTTTACTACGTTATAGAATGGAAATGATTGTACTTTTGACCACGTGTCAAAAATATTTTCAAAAGCATCATCAAAAAAATTTGAGGATCCGTTGAACAATTGTTTGCTTAAATTATTGAAAACATCTAGGTTTGTCATAATTATCTCCTTTTAAAGCAAGTTAATTGGCCCATCCACATGATGCAGCCGAATGTATATATGGGGGTTACCTAGGTATTGTCAAGAGTATACTTCATGCGTCTACATGCTTCTATTGCAAACTTTTTATCCTTACATTTACAATTTTTAAGTAAAGCACAAAATCCTGCGTTAAACCAAAAAACACAATGTTGCATTTATTAATATCCTAATTCATCATATTTAGGATGTTATCCTACATGATTAAATTGAATACTGTGTATCTCTTTTAAATCGTGTTCCCTATCTAAAAATTTATATTCAATTTTTGTAGTAGTAAAATCTTTTTCTATCTTTTTACAAATTTTCTCTGGATCAAATTCACTACAAGAGTATACATCAAATTGTAAAAGTGCAGGAACAGGTTCATCCCATACATGCATAACAATGTGTGATGTTTCTATAATTGCTGCACCAGTGATACCACGATTACCTTTCATGTTTGAGTACTTAACATAAGGACCCATCATTACTTTCATTCCAATATCTTTTATGAATTTTTCAAACCATCGCCTAAGAAACTCCTCGTCCATTGGAGGACTTATTGCTTCTGCTCTTATAATTAAATGTTTGTGTACAAGTAATTTATTATCCATCTATTAAATTACCAAGGGTTATAAACAACTTTATTATTGCTATCATGCACTGCTTGTAAAGTTTGATTGCGATTGTTTATTCCATTCCACGATACGTGAACCCAACCACTGTCTGGTTGACTTTCTTTATAAAATTCTAAGATAAGTTGATCAAAACTTAAATTCTCTTTAATCCACATTGCTAACTCCATATTGTCTACACCTGGTATTTCCAGGTCTGCTGCTTTTCCCTCTGCGTGTTGGGAAGTTGGTTTAGAGCCAATAGCAATGCAAAGCTCCGCGCTTCTATATCCACTAGAGATTACAACTGGTTTGTTAAATCCCAAACGAATGTGTTCAAGCACGTTAATACATAAATTTTTTAGATTGTCAACATGATCTGAAGAAGGATTATTTGCTATTCCTTTTCGTTCCGCGATCTGTGATTTAACTAACTCACTTAACTCAAAGTGATTAGATAGTTTCATTTCTTAAAAAAAGAATTTTTCTAATAAGAACATCGCGACTGTTCCCACTGTCGCTAAAAGAACCCAATAGATTTTATCTATTTTACCACCCAATTTCTCAATGTCCTCATGCATATGTTTGAGATGATTGTTTTTAATTTGACATAAATCTTTTTTTAAGCCGCTAATATGACCATAAAGAGATACAATATGTTCTCTAGTTGTTTTAGGTTCTATTCCCATTAAGCAATTGCTCCTCTTTGTTTTAATCTTATAGCTTGTTCGCCGGGTGATAATAATGCCATTTCTGTTTGTGTCAAGCTCGTTCCTGCCATTTGATTTGGTTGTGGATTAATAACTGGTTGAGGTTGTGGTGGTAATTCCGGCGTTTGTGGTTTTACAGGTGCCTCTGTTAATTGTATATTAGGTTCTGAAGTTGGAACAAAACCTTGATCACCTTTTAATGATTTTGATCTTTGTTCTTCTTTTTCTCTCATTTGTTCATCATAAGTTTTTCTTAAATCTAATCCAATGTGATCAGATTGAACTTTTATTAAATCTCCAATTGGATGAACATAATTATAACTAGGAGCACCTCTACCTGCTATTCTCTCTTGTCTAGATATATTTTCATATTTCTTTTCAAATAAACTTGTATAATATTTATAAGGAGTAAATTGTTTACTATATAATACATTAGAAGCTATTTCTTTAGTTGTTCTATCAGATAATACTTTTTCAATTATGTATATAGGAACTCCTAATGTTTTTGCATCTTCTGCTATTTGAAATAATTCTTGTTGAACTAAAAAACTTTCTTTTTGAATTTGTTTAAGTTCTTCAGCCATTACTTTAGGTCCTCTAGATTGCCAATTACTATCACTATAAAAAGGATCAGAAGCTGTTAACTCTCCTTTTAATTTTCTACTAAAGGTACCTACTTTTCTATCTAATTCAGAATAAAGATCTACTCTTTGTATTTTATTACCACTAATTAAAGAAACAAAAGTATCTAAAGCTTTGTTTGGTTGATTTCTATCTGTATAATAATCGTATGCAATTTTTCCATATTTATCAAAAGTTATTATAAACCCCGGAAAAACTGATGAAAAAATATGACCAATAGATTTTTTTGTTACTGTTTCAGTATCATCTGTTTCTGAAAATACTCTTGATCCTAATTTAGTACGACCCCCTCTTCCTCCGTATTTAGAAGGAGTAACATCTATTACTGATTCTAATCCTAAAGTAGTAGTTATAAAAGGTTCTACAATATCTCCCAATGCTGATACAATAGCTTTACCTACAAAATCATCTATATCTTTTGGATTTTTTATTTTACCTAATTGTTCTAATGCAGATCGTATTGGTTTTTTAACAAAGTCAAATACATCTGCATAAGAAGAATTTACAAATTTAAAAATTCCATCTTTAACTGATGTAGCTGGGGCAAGATTAGAATTTTTATTATAAATTGCAGCAAAAGATCTTTTATATGCATCCATCATGTCTTGTGTAACTCCGGTATAGTTTTGAGCTACTTTATCAATCACATACCCCACACCTCCCATAGTAGTTGCCATACCTATTAATTTTCTTATTCCCATTTGTCTTACTAAAACATTATCAGAAGAAGATTCTCTTAATGAAGTTCTTATAGCAGCTCCAGATAATCTTAATATTTCAGATGGCCATGATATAAAAGTACCTATTGGTAATGCTCTAATAGTTTGCACTATTGGAGGAATTTGACTGTAAGTAGGCATGTGTGTTCTTACATACCATGCTGAAAGTTCATCTACCGCATCATCATATGTTTTTGTTTTTCCGGTTACTTTAGAAATAGGATTGTATTTTCTTCCTGTAATTAATTCTTCTTGTTTAATTAATTCTTTTAAATCTCCTTTAAATAAATTAGACAAGTGTCCTTGATTCCATTTAAAAGCATAATCTTTCCAAACGTTATCTCCTCCTTGATAAGTTTGAGTTGACTTTCTACCAATGTTTGTTTTTAATAATGTGTTTAAAAAATTGTCTATACTATTTGTTTTAGAATTTTGAATTTTTTTTATTATTCCTAACATTTCTTGTACTTCTACACTTTCATCTAAAACCCCTAATTTTATTTTTTTACCAATATCTTGTATAAAAGCAGGAGTATTAAAACTTTTTCCTGCGCCATAAATGTCATCGTAAACAACTTTAAAGGAATCATTAATTGTTCCAGATCCTCCTACCCAACCATATGATAAAGGAAATATAGGAGTAGATACTACGTTTCTTACTTGTGTTTCTGGGCTAAGACCTGTTTTACCAAATTGAACTGCTGTTTTATATTGCATCAAAGCTCTATAAATACCATTTTGCATTAAGGTATCCATAACACCTTTGCTTCCTTCAATAGCTAGAGCCACTTCTTTGTTTGCAAACAATCCTTTTATTTTACTATCTAATAAACCTAAACCAGGAACTTTACCTATTTTTTTAAAATCTGTTTCTAAACGATTAACAGATGATTTTATCCATCCATTTTTTAAACCAATATTTGCAATCTCATCATACATTTTTTTATTAGAAGTTTGAGTTACTAAATCAGTAACAGTTTGAAATATAGAAGATGTTAAATTTTTTTCTTCTCCTAATAATTTTCTAAAGAATAAAGGAAGTTCTTGACCTGTCATAATAGATTTATCTGAATTAAATATTTTTTGACTTACATCTTTAATTAATTTTACAGGATCTGTATGTTCTGATTTAAATCTTTGAATAATGTTTTGCATCATAGCATTAGAAAAATTTAAATAAGCTTCTTGTTTTTTCATTTTTGGAAACATATTAAGAGCTTCTTCCTGTAAATCTTTATTTTTTCTAATAATTTTTACACCTGCTTTTGTTGCTATGTCCATAACTTCACGAGATGGATTATATAAAGGATCTGTAATTACAGCATAAGATTTTCTTAAATAACTTTTTATGTTTTTAGCAAAATCTTTTTTTAAATCTCCTTTTGGTAAAGAGTTTAAAAACTCTGATTTAATATTATCAAATTGTTTTTTTAATCCTTCAGCAGAAGCTCTTAACTCTATTGGTAATTTATCTACTTTAATTTGATTTGTAATATATTGTTCTAATAAATCTAAATAATTATTTTGTGTCATAGGAGAACTTGTAGTTTTATTATATAGATTTGTTTGTGCTTTTGCTAAATCATAAGTTCTTTTTTCTAGATCTTCTAAATATTTTGCAACAATTCTATTCTCTGATTTTATTTTTAATAATGCTGCTTCTTCTGCATTATAAATAACATCTGGTGTTCTGTATTCTTTTCTAAAATAAGAAACAAAGTTATCTATTTTTTTTAATCTTGCTTTTAATGGATTAGCATCTGTGGCAGAAAATAATCTCCATTCTTCAAATGGAGGTAATTTTCCTTGATACTTAAGTTTACCTTTTGTTGCTGCATATACAGCAGCACTTGTTACAAGACCAGTTCCTAAACCAATGTCAAGGGATGGATCAATTTTCTCTGCACTCAATCCAGCAATTGCACCTACTCCTCCTGCAATAGCTATTCCTTTTTTAGTTTCTGTAGAAACACCTCGAACTAATGGAGATACTAATTTATTGACTGTGTATACAGAACCATTTCTAATTGCTTTAGCTAAAATAGGTTGTATTCCCGGATCTATTTTTGTTATTACTTTTGATAAAGGATTGAATACAGCTTTATTTGCTGCACGAGCTCCAAAATTAAATGCTGTGCCTGTTGCTTTTAAACCATATTTAATCCCAATTGGAGCAGCTCTTCCAACAACACCAAATGCAAGTCCTAATTTGGCCCCTTCAATTCCAAATCTTATTTTATTATTTAATCTAGCAACCGCTAAATCTCTTCCTTTTAAACCTTCTTCTCCTTCAAACTTAACATCATTAATAGTGTCTCCTTTATTACCTACAATAAATTCTGCAACTCCAAAAGATCCAGCGTGAAAACCTACACTTATACTTGCTTTGGTTCCATACCTTGCAGTTTTATTTCCAATTTTACTTGCTTTAGCTCTTAAGGCAGCTCTAATAGGTTTAGTAACTTTATTTATTATTCCAAAAGGAAGTCCATATTCAACAAGAGTTTTAGTTGCTTGTTCATAAAAAGTATCCGGATCATCGTATTTAAGATCATCATATAATTTATCTAATTTAGAAGTGAGATCGGTATCAAAACCAAGATCAAGAGGAATTGTTATTAATTGACCAAAACTATAACCAACTTCTAATAATCCATTTAGTGCTTGTTCTGTGAGTTCATTACTTCCACTTTTAATTATATTTTTACCAGTAGTAGTATCTATATATTTTGTATCACTTACTTTAATAATATTTGAATTTTTTTCTTTTTCTTTTTCTGCAAGTTGTTTAGATGATTCAAGATTAGTTTCTTTTAAAAGAAAATTAAAAAGTGAAGAGGTAGGCCCAGCAATAACATTGGCATCACCTCCAAGTATATCTTTTTTAAATTGTAATTCTTTTTTTCTTTTTTCAATTGTTTCTTCATCTGGTTTTTCGGGATTTAAAAAATTTTTTAATCCTTTAGTAAGATCACTTACAGTAAGTTTTTCTTTTACTGTTTCGTTTACGTAAGGATATATTTCTTCTTGATCTTGAATTTGTTGATTAAAGATATCATCCGGTGAAATAATTCGTTCTTCATCATTCATTTTAAACCTGTGGTAAAACTAGCTCAACTCCATATTTGTTATTAAAATCTAATACATCTTTTTGCGTTGCAATGTTTGCAAAATCTAAATAAGCTTGTGTGCTTTTAGATATTAATAAAACAATATCATCATTTATTTCTTTAGGTAATCTTTCTCTTAATTCTTGATAACTTAAAGGTTTTACTGTTTCTTCTTGCATTGTCACTTCTTGATCACCTGGTTCTTCAACAACTTCTTCTTCCATTGCATCAACCATTCCACCTTCTTTGTATTCTGGAGTAGCGGTAATTCCTACATCTTTTTTAGCCATGGTTTTTGCTTTTTGTATAACTTGATTCCAAGGGAATTTAGGATTATCTTGTTTTAAATTTGTTTCTGATTCTACTTCTAAAATAATTCCATTCCAAAATTGTCCTGCTCTTCCGCTTTTCATAAATGATTCAACAACTGGATCACTCTTTGGACTAATAATTTCTATTGATGATTCTAAATAACCTTTTCTTCTTAATAATTTAGTTCTTTCAGCAGCATCTGTTGTCTTAGCTAATTGATCTTCAATTTCACCTAATTCTGTTAAAGAAGTTTGTAACTGTTTTAATTTACTGTCTAAAGCAAAAGTTTGTCCTTGCTTAACAGTTTTTGCTTTAATAATAGCTTGTGTAATATCAGAAGCTTCTGATGAAGCTAATGCATCTCTTCTATCCATACTTGTAGCTAAATCAGTTCCTAATTTTGAAAGAGGTTTAGCAGCGGTTGTAAATAATCCTTTTAAACCAGGGCCTTCTCCTGGTGCTCCAGCAATTTCTGCTCCTGCAGAAGCAATTCTTAAATAATCACTCATTGATAAACCTGGTGCTGGTCTTAAAGATTCTCTTACTTCTCTTTGAGTTCGTAAGTATTCATCGACTTCTTCTTTAGTTACAGAATATCTACCTGCTTCGTCAACCGATCCGCGTTTCGGTTTTACAAATCCTGATGTTATCCCCGTTCCGCGGCTCTCGACGCTTCCACCTCTAAACATAGGTCTTCTTAAAACTCTACTCATTATGAAAAGAATCCTCCTGCTTTCATGGCTCCTGCTAATCCTATTCCTCCAATACCAAGTCCTAATAATTGTTGTGTTGTGCTAGGAGGTGGTGTTGATTGAACTTGAGTTGCTGCAGGGAATCCTCCGATGACAGAAGCAAGTTGTGGTCCAACTAATCCTAATCTAGTGTAATCTGCAAATGCACCTTCTCTTGCCGCTTCTTGCTGCGCGGATAATCCTGCTTGTGTTAATTGTCTTTGTTGACCACCTAATTGAGTTTGATATGCTCCTAAACCTTGAGCTAATCCTAATTGTTTATTAGCTTGATCTTGAGATTGTTGAAATCCTTGTTGTAATAATTGAGATTCTAATAATGCTCTTTGTAAATCTGCGTTAGATTGATATTCACCCATTAATGCAGCTTCTCTACCACCACCAAAAGCTCCTGCCTGAGTAGCTCTATCTCTTAAAGATCCAAGACCCTTTTGTTGTTCTCTTTGCATTGCTGCAAGAGATGTATCAATAACTTCTCTTTGATAAGGAGACATGTATTGTTGATACGCTTGTGGTCCTAATAAATTACCAAGTCCTGATGCAGCTGTTGCTGCTTGTTGTTCTAATGCAGATTGTCCAGCAATAAATTGTGGACCTGTATAAGTAGAAGTAGGTATTGCTTTACCTAATAAACGTAAACCTTCTTCCGTTATACCTAAACCTGCAGTACTAACAAAAGGTTCTCTATATTGACGTGTTATGGTTTCTGACATTATGCCATTGCCTCAAGATTATCCATTATCTTATATAAAGCTGCCGCGCCTGCTCTATTACTTTTTTCTCCTGTAATTTTTTTACCAAGATTATCTACAGCTTCGGTAGTAAGAACAAATTCACCTTTGGATAATCTTGCCGGAACATCATCTGCTTTTGGTTTAGATCCAACTTTAATAATTCCACCATCTCTATAATCAAGTTCTGCTGGCATTCCACCTCTTTGTAATCCTAATAAACCACCTCCAGCTTTCTTTTCTCTTTTTTCTTTTAATGTATCTCTTATTGCTTTACTAGCTCCTGGATAATCTTTTGCTTTACCTTTATAAAAAATTCCTTCTGGAATCATGGGAATTACTTTACCACCTTCTTCCAATCCCATTTTAGAACTATTTAAATAATCTTTAACTGCTTGTCTTGCTTGTTGTGGTGTCATTCCCATTTCTAAAAATTCTTCGTATAGTTGTTCAAATAATTTATCATTACCTGAGTGACTTACTTGCATAACTTTACCGCCTTCTTCAAATCTTTTAGCACCAGACATATAATCTTTGTAAGCTAAATCAGAAGCAGTATCATAATCGTATCCAAGAGATTCATAATACTCTACTAATTTTACATAAAGATCTGGACTTGCTGTTTGTGTATTTTCTTTTTCATTAGGTTGCATTGCAACAGTTTCAAGATCAGCAATACCTCCTCTAGCAAACCCTGGAATAATTCTTTGTGGTTGAGCAATAGCTCCACCTAAAGGACTACCTGTTGCCATTTCAAATCCTTTAGTTGCATAATCTGTCATAGTTCCTATATCTTTTATAGAAGGTTTTTCATCTTTTCTTAAAGCTTCATTTTCAATTTGTAATCTTTTTACTTCAGCTGCAAGAGCTTGTACTTCACTTGTACCTCCCATTTGAAAACCTATTCTTCCACCATCTGCTTTATATTGTTTACGAATTTCATCTTGTCTTTTTTGATCTTTAATAAATTCTTCTATAATTTTTGAAAGAGGATCTTGAGGAAGTTCTATTGGTTTAGGTTTTTCTACTTCACCACCTTTTTTATATAAACTTACAATACCACCTCTTGCATATCCATATTTATCTAAAATAGAATTAATATAATCATCTTGATAAACTCTGTATGATGCACCTTGATCATCTTTATCTTCTATTCCCGCATAAATATCATAGATAGCTTTTCTTGTTCCAGCTTTATCTGTAATACCTTTAGACGCCATTTGTTGTTTATATTTTTCTAATTCTTCTTTTTGTATCTCTCTTTGTTTTATTGAATAATCTGTAAATGCTGGAGAAGCAATAGCTCTAGCTGTTTGAGTAAGAGTACTTGGATTAACAAGAGTATCTAAAAATTTAGATTCAGCCGCAGCTGTTGCTGCTTGACCTATTTGTTGAGTTAAAGGAATTGCATTTCCACCACCAGTTACAGACATACTTGCTTTTAAAGCTTCTGTTGTTTGAGGATTTAAAGCATTACCCAATGAACCTAAACCTTGTTGAAGTACATCGGGTGCAACTGCAAAAGCTGCTGTTCTAGCAATGTCTCCAAACTTTGCTTTATCATCAGTTAGTCCTTTGGTAATTCCTGCAATTATAGCTTTTTGTGCTAGTGCATTTGTAATTCCCATGTTAGCAAACATACCCGCAGCACCTTGAAGACCTGGTATAAATAAAGCCGCATAAGGCAATATTGGTTTAATTTCTTTTGGTATAATTTTTGAAATAGTTTTTCTAATTTTACCCATTTAACCAACTCTCCTTTGTAAATCTTGTTTGTTTTCTTATAATTTTATTGTCAATAACTCTTAACCAATTAATTGGTTTGTTGATTCCTAATTTTTCTGTAAAATGTTTTTTGGTCCAACTCATAATTTTATTTAGATTTTTAACACAGATAGTATCCATGTGCCATAATCGATTACCACTGTTCCAATCTTGATCTTTTAAATCTGCTGTTTTCATAAATTCTTTTTCAGCATCTTTGCTTAAAAAAGCCCAGTTAGTAAATCCTATCACAGTGTCTCCATCTTTATGTATTTTGTATTGATTCAATTTAAAGGAAGGCAGAATATGAAAGTATAAAGATTCTTTATCTAAACTATACTTATCGAATTTCTGATATAGAGATATAATTTTATGCATATCTCTAAGCTTTTCCTTATCAAATATGAAATCCATGGCAAGTTGGCTATTCTTGAAACTGAGCCTTAATATAGCAATTTACTAGGTTTTATAACGCTAGTCAATCTAGAATATATTAGTATCGGCACCTAATTTTATATCTTCTACTGTAATTTTAACACTTCTAGACACGTGTTCTGGTTTAGTAGGAGTACTAGGATTTTGTATATCAGCTAACGCTTCTGCATCAGACATATATTCTTGTCCTGTTACTAGGTTCTTTAATGTTACTTCTGTCTTTGGTGTGATAACCGGTACTCGTTGACCGTTGATGATTTCATACCTAAGCGAAGCTTCTTGTTCTATGAACGGCATTTATCTGTCCTCCC
>Ga0181358_1001616_pt1 | contig 10288 bp, 10 predicted proteins | sample Fa13VDMM110SD_FD_130096 | JGI IMG/M metagenome (GOLD analysis project Ga0181358, IMG submission 130096) | Freshwater viral communities from Lake Michigan, USA - Fa13.VD.MM110.S.D | ecosystem: Environmental > Aquatic > Freshwater > Lake | place: USA: Michigan | collected 2013-09-24
ATACCTTTATGCTAATGGAGAAGTTATTAGATATGACTCAGTAGAGTATACAATTCCAGGACAAGGAACATTCTTTCTTACAAGCAATCAAGAGTATCAAAAATATTTTTCAACACTTCCCTTTAATGGAAAGATGTACGCTACTGGCAATATAAGAATTTATACAGAACCATTCTATGAAGAGTTAGAGTCTGCAGCAGTAGTTGGATTAGAGCCAGGAGTTACTTACAAAAATGGTGTTGTAAAATCACACAGACGTGCACAATTTGGAACAACCATAGTTGAGCATAACGCTGGTCTATCAAGTTACTGGTCAGACAATTCATATGTTCGCGGTATAAACATGGCATCTCAATTTTTATTTACAACTACACCAACAGCGTCTATTCCCTTTCCTACAAAAGTAGCACTTGGTCCAGCAGTTGGAGTAGACACAACTACAGCAATTACTTCTTCTAGAACAGGAATTTTAGCAAACTTTATGAGACAAAATGTTCCAGATGACGATTTTGTTAAATCACTTAAAACAACTGCAAGCGGAACAATTCAATCTTCTGCTTTTATTTTTGCAGGACCAACCCCAATGCCAGCAACAATTAATAAAACAGATTTTGTAACCTATGTATACAAAGCATTGGACGAAGACTATAAACACTTTGGAACAAGAATGAGAATTATTGGAAAACCAGAAGCCAGCGAAAAAATACTAACAGCACAAAATGCTTCAGATTATTATTCTGTAGATCCTCAAACAGCAAACGAGCCTTCAACTGTAGTAGGTGGGTCTGGTGGTATTGCAGCAATGGTCAACCCAGATAATAACTACGGATATTTCTTTGAAATTATATCTTTAACTGGAGATAATTTACAAAAATATACATTAGCAGATGCTGTTACTAACCAGACAACCAGCGTGTTACACAATATTGTATTCTACAAAGTTCAACCAGGAACCGTAAATGGCGCTACTGTAGCAGTTCCATATAAGTTATATGGAGGCCTAACTCAAATACTTGTTGACGAAGGAAAGTTTGTTGGACAAGATAGACTACTAAATCAAAAAAATCCAACGGTATACGATTTAGCCATTGAATATGAAAATATAGGTACAACTAGAAGATTCTATCTATATCTAAATAACATATTAATATCTACAGTAGATGATACAGATCCTTTACCAGCATATAATAATATTGCTTTATTTACCCGCGGATCATCAAAATGTATGTTTGAAAATATATATGCATTAAAGAATTTACAAAGTAAAGAAAGTAGCGTATCTGTAGTAAATAGTGTATCAAATGCATTTTCAAATAGAGATATATCTTCTTCTGATGCTATAAGAAAGTATGCTGTGTCTGGATTAGTTCAGTCAACCTACCTTTCTGGAATTAGTTCAAACAATGGTCCAAGATACTCTATATACTTTGAAGAGTTTGGAACTATATTAAGAGAGTGTGCTTATTTTAACATTAAGTATGATAAGGCTTTTCCAGCGTTTCTTGCTTTCCTTGCCCCAACTTTTAACAGCGAGAAAACCTATACCGTGTCTGGTTTTAGGGCTGGCTCATACGGAGCAGAGTTCTTAATCTTCAACAATACAGATAAGGCAATTGTATTAGACGAAACTTCGGGTAGTTATTTAAGAATAGTAGGAGTAACATTTACTCAAAATACTTCTAATGTATTAACTGTTGATGACTACTATAGAGACATATCTAATTTTTCAGACCCTATTGTTGTTAATAATACTATTAGGTCTCCTCAAAGAGCAGATAAAATATATCAAGATGTTAAGTTAAGTAGATCTAAATATGGAGATAGATCTTTTTCTTTAGACTCTGCATATATTCAAAGTAGTGATTTGGCAAGAGATATAATGGAATGGATGGTTAAAAAAACAGTTAAGCCAAGAAAGACTATGTCTATTCAAACCTTTGGTACCCCACACTTACAATTAGGGGATATTGTAAAAATTAACTACACCCTACCAGATGATGATTTGTTTATAGATCCAGATAAAAAATTTGTTATATCAGAAATATCATACTCTAGATCTTCTGGAGGAGTTTCTAATAGACTTAAGGTGGTGGAGGTATAATGGCTGAAAGAAAAAACAATACTGCAACAGAAAGAACAAGAGAACAACAAACTAGAACTGCACTTAAAAATGCAGGAGTTAATAAAAAAACAATAGACACAGTTATTAAACAAGCAAGTAGAACAGGTGTTGGACTTAGTGTTAATGAAGCAACAAATCTTGTAAATAGAGCAGGTCAACTAAAATCAAAACCTATAACGACTCTTAGTGGGGCATCAAAGTTTTTAGGAAGTTTACAAAGTAGGTTAGATTTTAATGCTAATGCTGCTTTAAATAAAGAAAGACAAGGTGACCAAGGAGGTGGAGGATCAGAGCCAATATTTGAACTACCACCACCACCACCGCAAATGGTTAGGGTTCCAGAAAGAGACGTAGTCAGTCTTGCACAAGAAACCGTAAGTGCAGAAACAATAACTAATCTATTATTTGAAAACGTGGGTGCTAATGAATTAACTAAGTTTGTTAGACACGATACAGTCGAGGGTATAAATCCATACTATGACATCATATCTAACCTATCAGATATTAAAAGAAAATTTGACCCTTCTAATCTTATATCCCTTCAAAAAACAAACTCTTCATTTTTTGATATATTCCCTATAAATTTACAAGATAAGATCCCTTCTGATTCATACCTTTCAGAAAATAATTTGACTGACTATGTTTATATAGATACTAATGGAGACTTTGTTATTGAGGTTGTCAACCTAAAAGACTCTGAGATTGTAGAAATTGAGATAGACACAAGTGGTACAATATTTGAAGTGGATGAATTATGATAACAAATAACGGAAAACAGATTATTGCAAAGTTCCTACTTGGACAAGCACCTGCTTTTGCCACCCATATAGCCGCTGGAAGCGGTCCTAAGCCACTAGAAACGGGAGAGGCATCATTAGTGTCAGCCTCTGTACAATCTCTTGATTTTGAGGTTTTTAGGGTTCCGATCATAGCCAAGGGTTTTGTTAAAGAAAACAATGTAGAAAAAATTGTATTTAAAGCAGAAATGCCAACAAGCCAAAGATACCTTATATCAGAGGTTGGACTATACCCAGCGGGAGCAAACTCTGTTGCTGGAAAATATGATAGTAAACTGATAGTCACTTTTAGCCCCATTGAACAATGGTCTTATGTTGCAACTGGAGCAGCATCACCAGTTTTATTACAGCCAGACGGTGCAATTGATAGCGGGGACAATAATAGCAATATCACAACAAACACTCCAGCACAATTCGTTAACTCTGACTCAGATATATTTAATAATAATACAAGAAAGGTAAGACAAGAACCACCAAGACTATTAAGTAAAGCATTGATGGTAAGTGGAAGCAGTTCTTATCTAAACTCATCTTTTAATATACCAGTCGGCGCGGCATATTTAGAAAATTCTACATTAAACTTTGATCTAAGTAGAAATAACCCTACAGATAAAATTAAAATAGCACTAAGCCTAGTAAGTAAAACCTTTAGTCAAAATACAAACCCAGACAATATTAGGATAGTAGTTCAATTAATAAATAATGTTTCTAACATTGAAATAGAGCGTCCAAAGGCAACACTTAATATAAACTTAACCTCTGCAAATTTTACACAAGATGGCTCAGCAAACAGATATCATGTAGTTACAAAAGATATATCAGAACTAATTAAAGATGACAATTTCTCTTTTGCAAATATTAATTATATCAAGATATTTACTTCTGTATTAAGTTCAGGGGTACCTACAAACAATTACTTTGTTATTTATGACGGTATAAGAATAGAAAATATATCTACTTTAAACCCTCTTTATTCATTAGTAGGATATAGTCCAATATCTACACAGAATGCTTTACCTATTCTAAAATCAGAAAATACTAATAACTATATTGAGTATAGGTTTGGATTAGGCGTAGATAGTTAATGGCTAAAATAAAGGTACCAGTTGAAAAGTTACCTCCACCAAATTATTTGGGTAATCACTATATAAGATTTAGAGTTTCCTCAGAAGATAGAAACAGCATTTCTGAATGGTCTAGGCTTTTTAAAATAGAAAGCAAAGGTCAAATATTTCCCTTAGAAGCAAACTATAGTATTGTAACTGCTTCTGGAGTATTAAATTTAATTTGGGATACTCCGTCTATATATAATACTGGCCCATCAGCAGTAGGAGCGTCAGTACTCCATTCACACCAAAGTGAGTTTAAACTTCACGATTCTGACATATTTGTTAAAATTAATGGGGGTTCTTATAGTTACTATGGAAGATCAAAGGATAACTCTTTTTCTAACGTAATACCCCCTGGAACATCAACGATTCAAGTATGCATTCAATCAGCAAACTACCCACCAACAAGATCAGATAAATTTAAAATATTTGAAACAACAGTTATATCAGTACCCTGATATAATTAACTAGGAGATAAAATGGCAGCAATACCCTTACCAGAGCGTGGGCAACCACTAGACGTAAACTATATCTACGATATGGTCAGTCAGATTAATTCAATTGCTAACACAATTGCTATTAGGGCTACCTCTACATCAAAGGTCAATGAAAACACAGACACTACCAGTAACTTAAAGATGTTCTCAGCAACTAAGACTTTAAGTACAACAAACGCATCAGGAAATACAACTGAGTCATTTTTCTTTACATACCCAGAGTTTAAGTTTACCCCAGTAGTAACAGCAACAATTATAAACAACACTGGTTCAACTACTGGAGATGATGTAATATGCACATTGAGAAATGTTGGAACATCCAGAGCAGAAGGGGTAGTAAGATTTAATACCTCTGGTGCTGTAAATTTGTCAGTAAGTGTAATAGCAATCGGCATAGCGCCTTAAGATATGATATACTTTTTCAACTATGGCAAAAATAATTAACAATACGCACATTGAGTGCAGCAAATGTGAAGGAAGAATGCTAGTAGATAGAGTTTTTTCATCTTATGATCATTTAGAACTATATTGTTTAGTTTGTGGGAAAAGAGAAATGTATAACCATCCAGATAGACATGGAGAAGTTGCTCAATGGATAATGAAAGCAGAAAAGACCAGAGCCAGGATAACTGGAAGCAATCTATAAAACCAAGTTCTAGAATATTCTTTTTTAATAAAGAACTAGTAAGATTAATTCATTTTAATCGTGCCAATGATATATGTGAAATTTATAATTTTATAAAAGATAAAGAGCAAACTTTGTTATATTCAGACTTTAAAAAACATAGAAAAAGAGCATACACAGTTAAAAATACTATAAAAATATTTGGAAGATCTAGAATACAGTTAGAAAGATGGATTACAAAAGGGTTGGTAGATCCACCAACTGGGGCAGTTGTTGGGGGTAAAAGAATATTTGGAGAATACGCCTACTATTCAGAAGAAGACCTATTTACAATTAGGTCAAGTATTGCTACAATAAGTAGAGGTAGACCAAGAAGAGACGGTAGGATCAATGCATCAAAAAATATTCCTACTGAAAAAGAGTTGCGTTCTTTGATTGGAGATGCTATTATGTTATATACAAGAACTAAGGATGGGGAATATATCCCTGTTTGGGCAGAAGAAACGTGGTAACTATGTCTGACAAAACAACAGTATCCGTAACACTAGGATATACATTAAATTTAGGTAATTTTCAAAGTCTAAGATTAGATTTAGGATGTACAGACTTTGTTCGAGAAGGCGAAGATAAAGATGCAGCAATGGAAAGAATATATGAATTTATTGAATCAAAAGTTGTTGCTAAAATTGAGGAAGCCAAGAAAGAAATAGATTAGTGGCAGAAAAGCAATTACGCCACGCACTACTTACTAGATATAAAAAGTTGGCTATTTCTAACAACATTAGTATTAATATTAATATACATGTAGAGCAATGGGCTGCAGACTCTTTGATAGAGTCTTATGGTTTAGACATGTGCTATGAATTATTAGATTATTATTTTAGAATATGTGAGATACCTAGTTGGAAATGGTTTGCTAATAATGCAGATAAATTATATAAAAACTTGCAAGGTAAAAGAGAAGATGATAGAATTAGAGAATTAATGAAGCAACAAGCAAAAGATTGGTTAAACAAATAATGTCAGCAGATCTAGAGGGTAAAGTATTATCTGCTGTATTAAAAGATAAGCAGATACACATATTATTACAAGCAAATCCAGATTCTTTATTTAAGACTCATAAAGATGTATGGGATTTTATTAGAACATATCAAGAACAAAATGGCACAGTGCCCCCAATTAATTTGGTTATAGAAAAATTTAGAGACTTCGATCCAGTTGGAGAAATCGGTGGCACTAAACATCATTTAGAAGAATTAAAAACAGAACATTTGCAAAGTAGTTTGAGTAATGTTCTTATGGACACAGCAAATAAATTAAAATTAAATCAACCAGTAGAAGCACTAAACAGTATTATTTCTAAGACTGCTGACTTAAAAAGAATTACAGCAGAAGTTAGAGATATTGATGCTGTAGATGTAGATGATGCAGTTGCACACTATGAACACGTAAAGGACATGCATGATAAAGGTATTCACGGTATTCAAACAGGTCTTGCTGGGTTTGATAATTATCTTCCAGCGGGGATTACTGCTGGTCAGTTTGGCATTCTTCTTGCTTATCCTGCTATTGGTAAGTCTTGGCTTGCATTGTTTATGGCTGTTCAAGCATGGAAGAACGGAAGAAAACCACTTTTTGTTTCTTTAGAAATGACAGAGTCAGAAGTTCGTAATCGTGCTTATACAATTATGGGTCAGGGAATGTGGTCTCATAGAAAATTAAGTTCTGGAGTTATAGACACAGAAGCATTTAAAAATTGGGGTAAGACTCATTTAGAAAAAATGCCATCTTTTCACATTGTTTCTAGCGATGGACTAGGAGAAGTTTCACCATCAATTTTGCGGGGTAAAATAGATCAGTATCATCCTGACATAGTATTTGTAGACTATATTCAATTAATGCAATCAAATAACTATACTGATAATGAAGTAGTAAAGATTAAAAATATATCTAGAGAGTTAAAGATTCTTTCTATATCAGAGCAGGTGCCAATTATTGCTATTGCTTCTGCTACCCCAGATGATGCTACAGACATGTACACAGTGCCATCTCTTGGCCAAGTAGCATGGTCTAGACAACTAGCCTACGATGCTGATTTTGTATTAGCATTAGGTAGAGCACAAGGCAGTAGTATTTTAGAGTGTGTCTTTAGAAAAAATCGTCACGGATTCTGTGGAGAATTTATGATAGATATAGATTTTGATTCTGGAAGGTTTATGTACAAGGATACTGAGGGAACTGCTTAAATACAAGATATAATTTAAGTATGTCTTATAATCACAAAAGAATAGAGAGATTTTCCTTAGAGGGTGAGATCTTTGACGACTCTCATATTTTAAGATTAAAAGATCAATATATTTTTATGATAGTAAACTCAATGAAAAGTAAGGGATATGTTCCTAGATACGACATTGACACAGACTTTACAATAGGTTATAATGGTAAGACATTTGATTTTAAATTATCAGTTTATGGAGTGTATGTTGGAAAAAGTAAAGCAAAATGTATACTAGGGATAGACAAGAACACAATCGTTCAATCTCGTACTACTCAGAAAACCAAATCAGAAGAAGTCTTTTAGCCTCTGGCATAGATATAGTATCAGAAGTAGATATAGACTTTATTATATTCTGTCCATTTCATAACAACTCAAGAACACCTGCTGCAGAAATTCATAAGACAAACGGAATGTTTTATTGTTTTGCCTGCCAAGAAACTAAAGAACTGACAGAAGTTATTATGCAGTCTTCTGGCAGATCCTACTTTGAAGCAGCAAGACTTATTGATTCTAAATCAGATAACAAAAATTTAGTAGAAGTATTACAAGAGACATTAGATAAAAAGGTAGAGTTTAAAGAGTATGATTTAGAACTAATAGAAAAATTACATCAAGGTGTATTTACAAGTTCAAAGGCTATGAAGTATTATCAGAATAGAAAGATAGATAAGGATAGTGTAGTTAAGTATAAACTTGGATACTCCGAAAAACAGGATATGGTAACTATTCCAGTATATTCACCAGACGGTTTGTGTTTAGGATTTGTTGGTAGATCAACAGAGGGTAAGGTATTTAAAAACACACCTGGCTTACCTAAAAGCAAAACTTTATTTAATTTACAAAGAGCAAAAAGATATGACAAAGTTTTTGTTGTAGAATCATCTTTTGATGCAATAAGGCTAGAACAAGTGGGCGTTCATGCTGTTGCAACTTTAGGTGCTACTATCTCAAAAGAACAAAGAAAACTTCTAAAGCAATACTTTAATCAAGTGATAGTTTTAGGAGATAACGATGAGGCTGGTCAAAATATGTCAAAGAAAATGATTGCACATTTTGGAACAGGCTGTATAGCCCCACCACTTCCAGAGGGTATCAAAGATGTCTCGGTTTTATCTAATGAGGACTTAAAAAACTTTGTAGATAGATTTGACGATATGCTATCCTCTATGCTAAAATAGATACAAGGCTCATTTACAGAGCAAACATTAAGGAGAAAAGTATGTCAATTATAAAAGGTTTAAAAAACATTGAAGCAATTATTGATAGACCAAAATTAAATGTTTCAGGAGAAAAGGTAAGTTGGCTAAAGTTAGATGATGGTCAAAGTACTCAAATAAGATTCATTAGTGAATTAGATGCAGACTCACCAACGTATGATGAAAAACGTGGTCTTGCAATTGTTGTAAGTGAACACTCAAACCCAGATGACTATAAGCGTAAATCTGCTTGTACAACAGACACACAAGGTCGTTGTTTTGGTTGTGAGATGTTTAGAAAAGATCCAAAGAGTGGATGGAGAGCACGTCTAAGATTCTATTGCAACGTATTAGTTGATAATGGAATTGACGCACCACATGTTGCAGTATGGAGCATGGGAGTAAGTAAGGCTGCTACCTTTAACACAATTAGAGAATACGCATCAGATTCTCCAAGCATTTCAAACATGACTTGGAAATTAAAACGTAATGGCAAAGGAACAGAAACTAACTATGTATTGCTTCCACAAAAGCAAGACGTAGATCCATTTAACTGGGGTACTTATGAATACCCTAACTTAGAAAAGGTTGTTAGAGAAGTACCTTATGCAGATCAAGAAAATTTTTACATTGGTTTTAGTAACCAAGCAACCTCAACATCTGTTGACTGGTAAACAATTTGGGGGAGCGAAATATCTCCCCCATCACATTAAGGATTAAATTTGAATTACGCACCTCTTCACGTTCATACTCATTATTCACTTATGGATGGAGTAGCAACACCAGAAGAATATTGTAAACGTGCAAAGTCTTTAGGTATGCCTGCTATTGCAATTACAGATCACGGTGCACTATCTGGACATCGTCCAATGTATCGTGCTGCAAAAGAACAGGGTATAAAACCAATCCTTGGTATAGAAGGATATATAACATTAGATAGATTTGATAAAAGAGATAAATTAGAAAGAGCAGGAGATCCTTTAGATTTAGTTTATAATCATATAGTTATTCTTGCAAAGAATCAAAAGGGTTTAGAAAATTTAAATAAATTAAATGAATTAGCATGGACAGAAGGATTTTATAGAAAGCCTAGAATAGATTTTGAAATACTAGAAAGATATAAAGAAGGATTAATTGTTTCTACCGCTTGTCCTAGCGGCATAATTAATAAGGCTCTTGAGTTTAATGAATATGCGGTTGCTAAAAAACACCTGACTTGGTTTAAGAACACCTTCGGTGATGATTTTTATGTGGAGATAATGCCACACAATAGTCGTGAGATGAATCATGAACTTCTAAGTCTAGCAGATAGTATGGACATAAAGGTAATTGTTACCCCAGATTGCCATCACTCACACCCTGACCAGAAGGTAATTCAAGAAATTATGCTTCTTTTAAATACACATGCAAAGTTAGACAAAGATGCTAAGTTTGAAAAGTCACAAAAGATAAGTGACCCTATGAAAAAACTTGATTATCTATACGGTGAGGGCCGTCAAATGTCATTTAGAACATTTGATATACATTTATTATCTTATGACGAAATGAAACAAGCCATGAATATGCAGGGTATAAAGAGAGAAGATATATATACTAATACTCTAGATATAGTAGATAAGATAGAAGATTATGATATTAAATCAGGATTAGATTTGCTACCCACA
>Ga0181358_1001618_pt1 | contig 10284 bp, 22 predicted proteins | sample Fa13VDMM110SD_FD_130096 | JGI IMG/M metagenome (GOLD analysis project Ga0181358, IMG submission 130096) | Freshwater viral communities from Lake Michigan, USA - Fa13.VD.MM110.S.D | ecosystem: Environmental > Aquatic > Freshwater > Lake | place: USA: Michigan | collected 2013-09-24
GGGCAGGGTGGCTTCGATGAGCATGACTGGGAGGGCACTGAGGAAGCAGAGGAAGAACTGGGCGGTGCCGAGGAAGTTGGCAAGCTGGTCGAGCAGGCTATCCGTGAGGGCTGCACTCTTGTCGGCAAACTCAAAGGCAACATCAACCGCCGCATCACCGATGCCCTCACGCCCAAGATCGACTGGAAGGTTGTGTTCCAAGACTGGCTTGTGTCAGTTACCAATGGACGCGGCACTGCTACATGGCGTCAGTTCAATCGGCGCTTCCTTGCCAAGCCTTTCGGTATGCTCATGCCGCATCAGTATGAGGAGTCCATCAAGGAAGTTATCCTTGCCGTCGATACGTCCGGTTCAATCAGTGACTCAGTGCTGGCTGGTGTGATCGCAGAGATGGTAAAGATTGTCGAGTCTGTTGACCCGGAAGTTATTCGCATCCTGTGGTGGGACGCTGACGTACAGAAGGAACAAGTCATCAAGCGCGATCAGTCCAGTAACATCAAGCACCTCGCCGAGGCAGCAGGCGGTGGCGGTACCCGCATGGGTTGTGTGTCTGAGTACATTGTTGAGCATGGCTTGAAGCCCGACTGTGTCGTAGTTTTTACAGACGGATACGTTGAAGGTAGCGTAAGCTGGCAAGTCTCATCACCGACCGTATTCATTGTCGATGGGAACACGCGCTTTAGCAGCCCTACCGCTAACGGCAAAGTTATCTTCAAGAACTAAGGGGGAAGGGGGCTTCGGCCCCCACTATGGAAAACTATCGGGACTACACAGACGAACAACTACAGGAGCTTCAAGTAGTTTTGCTTGAGGACATGGCTTCCATTCGTTATCAGCTTGAGGAGGCTAAGTCTAAAGCTGCGACAGGCGGTGATTACTCTGATGCTGACTGGTTCAGGAAGGCGTCTTACGCATTGCGTATGAAGGGCGCACAGCAGCAGGCTGTCAGTATCGAGGTGGGTCGCCGCAAGCGATTAGTCCAATCAACCCTTGAGACATGGTTCGTCCGTGTTGCACGGGAGATACTCGATGAAGATTTGTTTGAAGAGATCATGGACGGAGCCAAGGACAAAGTTCAATCTAACACTTGACTTATCGGTGTAGTTGTAGTATACTATCATTTCGTTGGGCAGTCTTCTCTGTCCAGCCAACCCGTTCTGACAATGTCAGAACACAAACTTAAGGAAGTAGAAAAATTATGTTCGCCACATCTGACGATCTTTTTGTCAACCCCCAAGCTCAGCTTCAGTGCAAGACCCACAGGGATATGCTCGACAAGCTGGATAGCCTCTACCCCGGTAACGTCTCAAACATCGACAGCGGTCTGATTCTGCTTCTGGATGAGATCCGCGCTCGCTTTCGTCTTGAGCCTATTGGCATTAATGGGCCTGTAGGTGCCCCTAAAATCATCGTAGGCACTGGCTACATCCCGCAGGCTGTGGTGTGGTACGGCTCACGCAATACGTCGAAAGGCAAGACTCTTCTTCAGTACAGCCTCTACAGCCTGAACATCGAGGTCTCAAAGGGCGCTGAGCATACCATCCGCTCTGGTACAGCCAAGGGTTTAATTAAAAGACTCACGCCTGAGATGTTCAAACTTATCGGTGATGAGGAAAGTAGTTTCGGGGTTATAAACCCGGATATCTTTGACTACATCACTCTGGATGAGCATACCAAATACGTTCCTTACATGGACGAGGCTGTTCGACTGGATGCTTATAACTACTTTGCTGGCACGGAGAAAGTAATCACCCCGCGTATTGAGGACTGGGTAAAAGAGAAATCCAAGCTGGTTGAGCATAACAACAGACTGCTCAAGCGCAAGAAGTTTATTGTTGATAGTTTCAAGAGCCGGTGTGTCGGTATCTTTTCTCTTCCCTACAGGGCCGAACACAAGCATTTCTTTCAGGAGTTTGAGAACGGCAATCCTGTCGGCACGCGAGGTTTCTTCTCAGACCTTAATGACCTGACCGACCTTTATCCGCATATCGTCGCGGCTAATAATATGGAGCGTATGTCTGGTCGTAAAGACCTGTTTGATAATAGTTTTGGCGGTGTATACAAGAAAGACCATAACTATCTTTTTACTAGAGTACAGATTAATACCGTGGACGCAGTTTATGGCTGCGCTATTTTCCCAGCCAGTCGTATCCCCAGCGAGGATGAAGCAAATGAAGCTGAGAGAGTTGGAGGGTCTATTGGGGTCGGTGAGAATGTTCAAGCCGATGCCACCGAAACCATACTCGATATACTTAAATTCTGACACTGTCAGAACCCAACACATCACAATAACTAAGAAAATGGTTAACGATTACTTGATTGCGCTTAAAAGGAATGGAGTAGTCGTAACCTTCCATGAAGGGGATAAAGAACGGGTGTATTTAAAATACCCTTGGACATCAACAGGGGATGGTGCTTTTGATTTCTATGTGGACGAGCTTCCAATCTTTATTCGCGGTCGTATGAATATGTTGAGGATGCTCGGCCCTTACAAAATAACGGAGGAAGTTGGATACTTTAATGAGTATGAAGACGAGTACATAGTGTTTACCAGCAGTGACGAACTATTTGAAGTCCATAAACTAATCGAGGAAAGATTTACAAAATGAAAAAGACTATTAAACCCGCAGCTAAAGCCGTCGCAACCAAGCGCCCCCGCACCTACAAGAAAGCGGATCTGCCCCGCACCGCCCGTGCTTATCTGGGTAAGAAGTACAACGTGCATATGGACAAAGAGAACGAGGCAGTGGCGAAGCTGATTGAAATGCACGAGAAACGTATAGAAGAACTACAGAACCTCCGCCAAGAGCACTACGCAAAAGTACAAGCCGAACGTGAAGCACATATGGAAATGCTTTTCCCCTACCCGCCGAAGAATATCCCCCCCACCCTGCGCGAGAAGTTCCTCGCATGGATCGGGGCAAAATGAAAAACCCCAAGGTAGATATGCAGGTTACGTATTACGGTAGGCGTGGGGTTATTGAAGCAGTGGAAGGGGATTTTGCGGTGGTTAGGTTTGCGCGTGATAGGTTTCCTTTCCCTTGCCACTACCGCATCCTCAGCAACGAACTTAGGAGATTCAGGCCGGTCAAAAAAGAAGTGAATGCCGAACCCGCGCCCTTCTAACCTTAGTCCAACCAAGATCCTCATCCTTCGCGTACTTGAAAAAGATGGTGAGCAAACTGTTCAGCAAATATGTGAAGCGATGGGGATGAAACGAGCGACTATCTACGCCGCGCTTGTGGTTCTGTGGGATCTCAAACTAGTCAGACGCAGTATCCGTAACGGGGCGAACAACCTTAACTATTGGAGGATCAGATGAACAAGTACGAACACCTTGAACTTATGCAAGACGATATGTCGTTGGAGCATTACAAAGAACTCCTTACCCTGCGCGAAGCCAATGAGGATGCCAAGCTGCTGATTACTTTCTTTGCTTCCACCTTGGCAGACTGCATTGAGTTTGTCCCGAGCGATCTGCGCAACAAGATCGAAGCCATCGTGGGAGCAGTCCGGAAAGTCGAAGGGGGTGAATGATGTCACTTACTGAAAACCAAGTAAAAAGAATGGTAGGTGAATTAGCGGGCGAGCGTGAACCACTCACGAAAACACAGTTATTACGTTTGCTGATCGGCATTGACCCAGAAACAAAACGCTTACCTATTGGTCTTTACCATTTTGCCCGCGCTATTGAGAAGGCACATGGGATTGGAGGTGAGGAATGAACCAAGAAGACATCATCCGCATGGGGCACGCGGCCGGGCTATGCGACGCCGACGGAGAAGACGACGACTCCGTAAACATTTTTCTTCATCTTGAACGCTTTGCCAAACTTGTTGCCGAAGCAGAACGAGAGGCGTGCGCTGACATAGAAAATAAACTTCACCTAATAACCGGGGGCGCACACAGAACTTACTCCTCCCGCGAACTGTTCGACCATATGAATCAAGGCATTAAAGATTACGCCGCTGCTATCCGAGCAAGGGGAAAAGAATGACATTTGAAGAGTTCCAAAGATTCCTACGGGACGATTGTATGTACGAAACTATTTATAAGGATACCGAAGGCAGGCCCATCCTTGTGATTGGTGAACTGGAAGCCTTTACGATGGTGGGTGAGGCTATAAAAGAAGAACGAGAGGCGTGCGCGAAGGTGTGCGAGCTACAACGCTTCAGTTCCCCTGTACGTGAATTTGGCGCTAAAGACTGCGCCGCTGCCATCCGAGCAAGGGGTAACCATGACTAATTTACACGACGCTGCATTCAAGGCGTTACTGGCTATGCAAAAGACGGTCGAGGATCTTGACGAGGATTGCCTTGATCCCCGATGCCACGAATGCAAAGCGTGGCGACCCATGCGTGAAGCGATTAACGAACTGAGCGAAGCACTCGCGGAGAAACGTGATGAGCAATGAAGAAGCCGAACAGTTTATGGAGTGGGTTAAGGCCCGCGTCCCGCAGCCCAAGCGTGAGTGGGTTGGACTGACTGAGGAAGAGGTTGATGACATTCTTGTGCGTAGCAAATACTGGGCTGCGGAATCAATGAGACTCACAGAGGAAAAACTTAAGGAGAAGAACACATGAATCCTGAATTTTGGGCAGAACGCTTACAGCAATACCCTAAAACTGTTTTTACCAAGTCCGTCCCAATGTTTTCTCAAATTAGTCTGGCGGATGCGCTCAATCTTGAAGATACGCTTAACCAACTTGGATTCTTTCGCAAGCGCAATTGGGTTGGATTGACCAAAGAAGATATAGAGGTTTGCACATACACCGAGGCCGATTGTCCACGAGACAGGGAAGATGTGATTCTTACAACGCAACGGATTCTCAAGGAGAAGAACGGTGGATGAGCTAACCAAAGTCATTGCCGAGATTAAAAAGCTTGAAGAGGACAGGGGCGCGCTGATTTTAAAGTCAGCTAACAAACTTGTTTTTGTTGGCTTGGATCAAGAAGAATTTAGCCGTGTTATTAGGTTGGCAGAAAAACTAATGGCACCTTATAAAGTGTACAGGGAGAAGAACGGTGGATAACTTGTTTGCTTTTAGTTTGATTATACCTATTGCATCATTAAGCACGGTTGGGATTATCAGCCTAGTTACTGATAACCGCCACTTTAGCGACATCGAATCACAGTGCAAACAGCAGGGCTACATTCAAAACAAAACCACGCGCATTATTTGCAAAGTAGAGGAAAAAAATGAACGATAAAACATTGCTTGAGAAGTTGAAAGATGTTGGTAAATACTACGGTACCTATGCCGATTTTTATTCGCTGTGCCGCGATGCAGCCGAAAGGATTGAGGAGCAGTACAAAGAAATTGAGACGCTGGAAGCCCAGCTTAAACAAAATAATACTAAGCACATGGAGGTGCTTAATAAGCTGAGAGAAACCAACGACAAGTACAACACAGCAAAGCAACTAAACGAAATCCACGGAGCGGTGAGGAAAGAAATGAGCAATGAAGAATCCGCATGGATTTATGCCCGTGACGTGGGCGCGCTGTACCGCGAAGCGGTCGCAAAAATCGAAAGGCTGAAAGCGGAAGTTAAAGAAGTGTCCCATGCGAACGACGGCCTGATTAAAAGAAACCTCGCGTTACTTACGGAAAACAGTCGGCTGGCAGTGGAGCTAAACAACCTTGCGCCAGCCTCACATAGCGACAAAGACGTGGCAATCAGGGACGACGAACTGCGCGATCAGTTTGCTATCGCTGCGATAAAGGGGATTCTTTCCGTTCAAGGCTGGCACCCGGAGTACATCATTCCCGCTGGTGGCGGTCATGTTGGAGGGCAACGCGCAGCGGACGCGGTTGCTGAGCAAGCCTATGTCTACGCCGACGCAATGTTGAAAGCGAGGGAAATAAAATGAGCAGTGTGCCGGAAGTGTGTATGGAATACACAAAGGTTTTACATTCTGTGAAGCTGGAAACACTTATAGTTTTTGCTCTCGGCTTCTTGGTCGGATTGTGGAGCAACAGATGACCCGCCAAGGAAGACTTGCCCGCGAAGCCGCAGCGGCAATTATATTTATCGGCTGGCTTATCCTCCCCGCTATTCTTGTCGGGGCCATTACTTATTTCGTGCTTGGGTTTTTAATCAGCATGATCCGCACGGTTTACTTTTGAGGAGAGAGGGATGAAACTTAAAGAGGGACGATTAAAAACCAAAATAGATATAGGAACAGCACATTTTGTTCTGCGCGCTATTGATAACTATTACGACGGTGAAAGTGACACCCGCATCGACCGCTTGGCCGAGATGTTTGGCCGACTGTTGGATCACATGGATTTGTCCGACCAGCAGAAGCTGGACATCATCGAACCCTACGGCAACTGGGAGGTGGACAAATGACTGACCAAGAACTTCTTAAACTTGCCGCTAAGGCTGCTGGGTTATCGCATTTGATTGAAGCAAAGGTTTTTGGGGATGAATATGCGGATCAATGGAACCCCCTTGCCGACGACGGCGATGCACTGCGGTTGGCGGTGAAGCGGCGGATGAGCATTTGCCTTTACGAAGACAACTCAGTAATTGTTTCTTATCTAACCGGCAAAGGTACGGTTCGCTGCTGGACTGAATGTTTTAATGACGATAACGCCGAAGAACTTGTCCGCCGCGCAATTACTAGCTTAGCGGCAGGGATTGGGAAGGAGATGAAATGAGCACACTTGAACAAGCAGCAACTGAAATGCTGCAATGCGTTGACCGTATGTTGGCTCACGGAGAGTGGTATGCAGCAGAGGAGACAGCGGACAAACTCCGGGCTGTTCTTATTTGGGGTGAGCCGGTGGCGGTGCAGGCCGAGCCGGTGGCTTGGGTTGGGCTGACGGACAAAGATCGCCTTGATATTTACGGGCAGGCAAGCACGGACGAGGTGGACTTTTACGCCCGCGCCATCGAAGCTGCGCTGAAGGAGAAGAACGCAAAGCCGAAGCAAGCCGAGCCGGCGGTGCTGGAGGCGGCAAGGGAGCGGGGGCTGGAGATAGCTCGTAGCTTACACATTGAAGAGCCACCGGACGCTGATGTTTTTTTCGCGCAGCAGGCCGAGCCGGTGGATCTCGATCAGCAGGTGCGCGACATCACCGCAGGCATCGGACTGCCGCCTGCCAAGTCGTCGATTGTCCCCGATCCGATCTTGGACTGTGACTGCGGTCGCCGTTGGCGCTGGACCGACGGCGCAGGCTGGGACGCCAAGCAGACAGAAGAGAGGGAGGTGAAGGGGTTTGATCCGATGTCTGGCCTCCCTTTCAAGGCCACGCTGAGATTCACCCTCGACCAGCAGGCCGAGCCGGTGGTTGAGCCGGGTGCTATCGACATTGACGACTTAGTGACAGAGTTTGAGATCCAGTCGCAAGATAACGCTAAGGCGATAGCTAAAGGGCGGAAATGGGTTGCTGATTCGGTGCTGGAAGAACATCCGCAGCAGGCCGAGCCGGTGGCGTGGCCCAAGAAGCGAGAGCCAAGGGCCGCTGAAATCACAGAGTCAGACGAGCATTACGCCCGGTCAGAAGGGTACGACGAGGGCTGGAATGACTGTCTAGCTGCTTGCATGAAACAGCAGGCCGAGCCGGTTGACAAAGCGTTGACAAAGCCAGCACCGCAGGTCCAATGCACGATAACAACCGCTACGTTAGCGTGCAAAAATCCGGTTAAGCAGGCCGAGCCGGTGGCGTGGATGGTCTACACAGAAGACGGACAGTCTGTTTACGTCACAGACAACCCGGCTGACATCAACCCATCACAGCGGGCGTTACCACTTTTCGCCACGCCACAGCAGGCCGAGCCGGTGGTTGATTACACGATGCTGCACGAAGTAGCGGAAAAAGATGGGGTCAGAGCCGCCTTAAAGCTGAAAGACAAATTAAAGCAGCAGGCCGAGCCGGTGGCGTGGTTATATCAAACGAAATTAGGGTTCCGAAAGTGCTGGTACGCTGATGAACAGGACGACCCGACGTTTCTGGCCGACAAGGCAGCAACCCGCGAGTTTCCAGACGCCCATAGATTGACGCCTCTCTACAGCGCACCCCAGCAAGCCGAGCCGGTGGCCGAGCCTCATAAACGAGCCATTAACGCCGACAATGACCAACCTATGAGCGGCAACCCATCTTTTTAGGAGAAGGAAATGAGAAAAGAAAGTCTCGCCAACAAAGAGAAGGTGTACCGTGCAATGCTGACTGGATACAAAACAGTTAGTGACCTGCAAGAAGAATTGCACATGACGGGCAAGGCGGTACAAAATCACCTCCGCTTTCTAACTGAGAACAAGTTGATCCGTAATCGCAGGGAAGATATTGTCCGTCCCGGTGTGGCGTTTGCCTATACAGCCTGCGATTCGTCCGACGTATATTCATTCCAAGACAAGCTCCGGTTTAACCGGGATGGCGTACCAAGCGTCGTTGGCCGCTGCGACTTTGCTGCATCTTGGATTCCTAAACAAACCAACTACTACGAAGATACTGTATGACTTTAGAGGGTAAAGTTAAGAAGAAGGTAGTAGAGATGCTTAAAGAAGTGGGTGCCTACTACTTCTTTCCGGTCACGGGTGGGTACGGCAGATCAGGAGTGCCCGACATCATCTGCTGCATCAAGGGGAACTTCGTCGGTATAGAATGTAAGACCCGTGGCAACAAACCTACCGCACTGCAACAGAAGAACATTGACGAGATCCGCTCAACCGGCGGCTACGCTTTCGTCGTAGACGAAGATGGGTTTAGAAACCTGAAAGAATTCTTGAACGAGATAGGTGAGTAAGTGGACATCTACACCATCGACCTTGAGACTTTTTACGACAAAGACTACTCGCTCTCCAAGCTAACTACTGAGGAGTACATCAACGATCCAAGGTTTGAATTGATTGGGTTGTCTATTAAGAAAAACGAATGTACCGCTGAGTGGTACAGCGGGGCAGATGTAGCGGGGTTTCTCAAAGGCTTTAATTTCTCAGGGTCGATGGTCGTCTGCCATAACACGATGTTCGATGCGGCCATACTGGATTGGAAGTATGGAGTCAAGCCTAAAGTCTGGGCAGACACAATGAGTATGGCTAGGTTCGTGCGCGGGGTGCATGAGTCTGCATCATTGGCTGCGCTTGCCAAGGCTTACGGTCTGGGTGAAAAAGGTACCGAAGTAATTAATGCACTCGGTAAAAGAAGGCAAGACTTCTCCACAGCAGAACTTGCACGCTATGGTGAATACTGCATCAATGACACCGAGCTTACCTATGCGCTGTTCAAACAACTGGTCATGGGCGTATCAAAGGCAGAACTCAAGCTGATCGACATGACGCTGCGGATGTTCATTGAACCCGTTTTGGAGATCGACCAAGGCGTCCTTGTTCACCGTCATCAAGAGATCATCCAAGAAAAGCAGGCTATGTTGAATAGCCTCAAAGAGAAACTAAACGTAGACTCAGCCGAAGAAGTAAGGAGCATCCTAGCTTCAAACAAAAAGTTTGCGGAGCTACTGACGCAGTACGGTGTTGATACACCTATGAAGCTGTCGCCTACTAACCCGTGGAAGATGATCCCGGCGCTGGGCAAAAAAGATGGTGGGTTCATAGAACTGCAAGACCACGAAGATCCGTTCATCAGGGCACTGTGCGGAATCCGGCTCAACACCAAGTCAACAATGGAGCAAGGGCGGATCGAGAACTTTATTGAGATCGCAAAGCGCAACGACGATAAGCTGCCTATCCCGCTGAACTACTGTGGGGCGCACACATCCCGTTGGGGTGGCAAGGAACTCATCAACCTGCAAAACTTGCCTAGCCGTGATCCAAAGAAGAAGGCGCTTAAGAACTCGATCACTGCCCCACCGGGCTATGTAGTTATTAACTGCGACTCATCACAGATCGAAGCACGGATCGTTGCATGGCTGGCTGGGCAAGAAGATATCCTTGATGCCTTTAAGAATAAGAAGGATGTCTACCGGCTGATGGGTGGCAGGATCTACGGTGTTTCTCCGGATACTATAACTACACCCCAAAGATTCCTAGCGAAGACGGTCGTACTTGGATGCGGTTTTGGGACGGGCTGGAGGAAGCTACAATCCGAACTGAAAGCGAGCGGGGTAAAGTTGTCTGATGAAGAGTGCAATAAGATCATCCGTATTTACAGAGAAAGTAACCACAAAATTGTGGAGCTTTGGGGTCAGGCTGATGAGTGCTTGGAGAAGATGCTTTTTGGCAGGCCATATTCTTTTGGCCTTCGTGATTGTCTGCGTTTCGATGCTGATGGTATTACTCTACCAAGCGGTTACACAGTTCGTTATCCCGGCCTTCAC
>Ga0181358_1001622_pt1 | contig 10276 bp, 13 predicted proteins | sample Fa13VDMM110SD_FD_130096 | JGI IMG/M metagenome (GOLD analysis project Ga0181358, IMG submission 130096) | Freshwater viral communities from Lake Michigan, USA - Fa13.VD.MM110.S.D | ecosystem: Environmental > Aquatic > Freshwater > Lake | place: USA: Michigan | collected 2013-09-24
ATCTTTGCACATAATGAATCGGATGCTTCCTATTATAGAGGATTAGTACCACATATGCCAGTTCAGGTATTACCAACAATAATGATCGACAACATTGTTGCGGATATAATCCCTCAACCAGAGGATAAGGTTATTATAGGTGGAAATTTTGCTAGATGGTATGGTGGATTTGAGAGTTATATAGTTGCTCAAGAGTTTAATATTCCGGTATGGGGGCAAACATCTCATGCAATGCGATCTAACGAAGATCAGCTTATTAATCATCTACCTAGAGTACTTTGGGTAGATTGGATGAAACAATTAAGTTCATTTAAGTACGCAATACACCTCATGCCTACAGTAGCGGCTGGTACATTTAGTTTGAATTGTGCATACTTTGGTATACCTTGTATTGGTAACATTGAAGTGGATACGCAAAAGATATGTCATCCTGAGTTATCCATAGACATTTCCGATATTGCGCAAGCGCGTTATTTAGCTAAACGATTGAAGAAGGATGTATTGTTTTATGAACACTGCAGTAAAACTACAAAAGAAAATTACAAAAAACACTACAGTATTGATTTGTTTAAACAAAAATTAAATAGTATATTAGATATATGAAAAAGGAATACTTTATACACCCCTTGGCTGATGTTCAAACAGATAGGATTGGTGCTGGTACGAAAATTTGGCAGTATAGTATCGTATTGAGTGGTGCGGATATTGGTCAAGATTGTAATATTAATAGTCACACATTTATCGAAAATAATGTAGTTATTGGTGATAGTGTTACAATAAAGTGTGGAGTTTATTTGTGGGATGGCTTGAGGATTGAAGATAATGTTTTTATAGGACCAAATGTGACTTTTACAAATGACAAATACCCTCGCTCAAAGCAATATCCAGAAAAGTTTCAAACAACAATTATAAAAAAGGGAGCATCAATCGGTGCAAATACAACAATTCTAGGCAATGTAATCATTGGAGAGGGTTCGATGGTTGGTGCAGGTAGTGTTGTAACGAAGAGCATTCCAGCCGGTGAGTTATGGCTAGGAAGTGTGGCAAAGTTTATTAGAAAAATATAACCAACATAACCCCCAGTAATCAAAATGAAACTAGCCGTCATACAGAGTGTATATAGTAGGAATGAGTATATTAGAGAGTCTGTAATTGCAAACACAAAGGCTCTTAATGAGAGTGGCATTCCATATCAATATGTTATTTTTAACGATAAAGGGGATACGCAAATAAAAGAGGATATTCAAGACATACTAACGGATAAAATTGAGTACACGTACTCAGAAACTAATTACGGTATGGGTATTCAAAGTGGTGGATGGATTGGTGCTGCTGATTTTTATACAAAAAGTGATTATATACATAATATTGGTGAAGATGATATTTTTACTGCAATGTTTTATAAATCACTGGTTAATCGGCTAGAGGCATCGAACGTTTATTTAGCTTATGCAAATGGATTGAAGGTAGGCTTAGATCTATCTTCTATGAACGAAACAATGGGTCCCTTACATGAAGTTGATTATTCAGATCCAAAAAAAGTATTCAATGCATGGTTTGGTAGGCAGGGGAACATACTCACAAAAGCCAATAACTTTATACCAGCACCCGGAGTAATTTACAAAAGAAGCTTGCATGATATAATAGGACCACCTGATATTGAGCAATATAAAGGATCTGCGGATTTTGAGTACTGGACTCGATTATTATTTAATGGGTTGGGAGTTAGCTATGATCCAAGATTATTGTGGCTGTACCGTAGATCCAAGTACAGTTTAGGATCCAACCCAACCTTCGAGAAAAGAAGTGCTGAATGGAATAATTTAATTTTAAAAAATTACCAACAACGTGTAACATTATCAATATGACACAACTGTTTCACATTAACAACCACTTAATCAACACAGCTGATTACTCAAACTTATTACATGACGAACTAGTCACTGAGTTTGAAAAATCTATAGCTGATTTTGTTGGAGCTGAGTATGCTGTTTCCCTTCACAGCGCAACAAACGCCATATTCCTAGCTCTACTAGATAAAAAAACAGCAGTTACGGTTCCAAGTATGATACCACCGGTTGTATTGAACGCAATTATTACATCAGGAAATAGACATAATTTTTCCGATGATGTTGATTGGGTCGGCAACTCCTATATTCTACATAATTTTGGAGATTACAAAATAATAGATTCAGCACAAAAGCTAGAAAAAAATCAATATAAAGCTGAATGCAATCCGCAAGACCTGATGATATTTAGCTTTTATCCAACAAAGCCAGTCGGAAGTTGTGATGGTGGTATGATTGTATCAGATGATTTTGATAAAATTAACCATATAAGGGAACTAGCACTGAATGGTATGTCCTTCGCCCAAAACAACTGGGAAAGAAAGATAAAATTTCCAGGTTATAAGATGTATATGAATAGCATCCAATGTGATATTGCTTTAAGAAATTTTAAGTTGTATGAGGATAAGTGCCACAGACTGAGAACCGTTAGAGACTTATATAATAGCGAATTAGGTTATAAAAATATCAGTAATCATTTGTATAGGATTGAGGTCGATGATAGGCCGAGCTTCATTCAATATATGAAAAAAAATAATATATCATGTGGAATACACTATGAAGCTGCGCATTTAAACCCTATATTCAGTATAAAAAATACTAAATGCCCAATTTCCGAAGAGAAGTCGTTAAAAACTGTTTCTATACCTTTTAATGAAGCGTTGGAAGATCGAGAAATTATGCGTATAGTTGAGTGTATAAAAGAGTATAAAATATACTAGATATGAAAAATAAATTGAGTATTTTTAAAGATGAGGAGCGTGGTGGTACATTGATACCCTTTGAGATTTTAAATCTACCATTCCAACCAAAAAGAATATTTACAGTAACGGATATACCAAAAGGTTCGATAAGAGGAAGACATGCGCACTACGAAACCCAGCAAATTATAATATGCATAAAGGGTATTATTATTGTATATCTAGATGATGGAACTGATGTGAGTGAGTACGTTTTAGAGGAAGGTGAGTCGGTTTTCGTAGATAGGATGGTATGGGATACTCAAAAATATGTTACAGGTGAAGATGTTATGCTTGTATTGAGCTCTACTCACTACAACACGGAGGATTATATTTTAGATAAAGATGTGTTTTATAAACTAGCAAAACAAAATAATGAATCAAATAATATTACACTCTGAGACTAGATGGTCTTATGAGGCTGATGCTGAGTTTCAACCACCAAAAAAGGAAGCTTTTGAGTGGTTTAAATCACCAACCCAGTCCGGAGAGGTGCATATTTTTGAAGACTTATTCCTAACAAAACACACAGACTTCAACTGCAAAGCTAAAATAGCTTCTATACTAGAATGTCCTGAAATCTACAAATACTATTGCTCTACCAACTCTACGATATTTAATCCATATGAGTGGATCAAACATAACCATCAACACTTCGACTACATAATGAGCCCCTTCCACTTGCTAAGGGAGTTAGTGGGTGATAAGTTTTTATGGGTTCCGGCTCTAAGCAGTAGAGTAAAGTATGGTGAGTTTGGAATGTATGAAAAGGCTAGAAATATGTCTTTAATTGCTTCTTTTAAGGACTGGACTTATGGTCATAAGCTCAGGCATGTAGTAATTAGTGAACTTGGCAAGCACTTTGATGTGTATGGTAGTGGTTACAACAACACCATTAACGAACACGGAAAACTAATAGCGATAGCCCCGTATCGGTTTAGTGTATGTATTTTAAACGCAATAGAAGATGATTACTTTACAGAAGCTCTGACTGATTTATTAGCTGTAGGAACCATACCCGTGGTGTATGGTACCAAAAATATAGCCAAGTATTGGAATCCGGAGGGACTTGTGATTTTCCAATCACTAGAAGAGCTGCGCGAGATCATACCAAAGCTTACCCAGGAGTACTACGAATCTAGGATTGATGCCGTGCTTGAGAACATTGAGATCACTAAAGAGTATGTAACAATACCTGACTTTATTTACAAAAATTATAAAACATTGTTAGAATCACTATGATAGAAGGAAAGAAGTTTTTAATGACCGGTGGCACCGGATTTCTAGGAAAAAATCTAGTTAAGTACATAACAGAACGTGGCGGATTAATCCATATCTTTGGATCTGAGTACGATCTATCTATAAACGAACGCGCACACAAGGCTTTTCAATACTTCAACAAAACTTATGACTACATTATACATGGTGCTGTTTTGCAAGGAGCTGGTGACTGGCCGCTTAAGCATCAAGCAGACCAGTACGATGTTAATATGAAAATTCATGCAAACACCTTGGAGTGTTGGCACAAATACCAACCACAAGCGAAATTTATAGGGCTTGGTAGCTCATGCTCATATCCAGGCGTCAAAACAAACTTAGTTGAGACTGAATATTGGGATGGCTCTATGCACGAATCAGTGGATATATATGGTATGACAAAGAAAGCAATGAACATCGGTATTGAAGCATACAAAGCTCAACATAAGTTACAAGGAACTACTGTAATATTTGCCACTTTGTATGGACCACATGATAGCTTTGATAAAGAAAAAGCTCATGTGGTGTCGGCATTGGTTCGAAAGTTTGTAGAAGCAAAAGACTCTAACTTACCAGAGGTTGAGGTGTGGGGAGATGGATCACAAACTAGGGAGTTAATTTTTGTTGAGGATCAAATAAAAGCTTTGTTGGCTGTTATTGATTACAACGGCCCTCTTATTAATATTGGTACGGGAGTTGAATACACAATAAAGGATCTGGCTGAAAGGATAAAGAGTCTTGTTGCATATGAAGGTAATATTTGGTATAATACCAATAGATTTGTTGGAATCAAGCATAAAGTATTAAACATATCCTTAGCTAAGGAATTGTATGGTTGGATGGATACTATCACAATCAACGATCTTGATTACGGGTTAGATAAGACTATAAAGTGGTACAGTCAAAATAAACATTTAATTAAGTAATAATGGAAAGAGTACTTATTACCGGAGGAGCTGGCTATTTAGGATCTACCTTGGCAGAGCATTTACTTGCAAACAATTATGAAGTAACGGTTCTTGATAACCTATCTTATAGTCAGTTATCGCTACTGCATCTGTTTAAGAATAAAAAATTTGTGTTCATACGCGGAGATGTCAGAGATACAAAACTACTTGCTGAATTAGTAAGCAAACATGACGTTATCATACCCCTAGCAGCTATAGTTGGCATGCCTGCATGCAGAGCTAATCCAGAGTTAACTGTAGACGTCAATTATAAACAAATATTGACAATCTTATCAGCTAGTACACCAAGACACAAGATAATACTACCAAACACCAACTCCCAATACGGATCTTCTACAGCAATTATAACAGAAGAGTCCCCATTTAATCCCCTATCATTATATGCTAAGACTAAATGTGATGCTGAAAATGCCCTGCTCGAAAGTGGTAATGGTATATCGCTTAGACTAGCGACTGTGTTTGGAGTTTCGCCTCGAATGCGAATAGATTTGCTTGTCAACGACTTTGTATATAAAAGCTTGGTGGACGGTTACCTTGTGTTGTTTGAAGCACACTTCAAGCGAAATTACATACACGTGCTTGATATAGCAAGGACATTTGAGTTTATGATTATAAACTACGATACATGCAATAACAATGCCTTTAATGTTGGTCTGTCGAGTGCTAATCTCACAAAGCTTGAGTTAGCTAATAAAATTAAACAATATGTGCCTGATTTAGTTATAAAGCAGGATGAGTTTAAAGAGGATGCTGATAAACGCAACTACATAGTCTCTAATGAAAAGTTGGAGTCTAGAGGATGGCAACCACTGTATGATTTGGATTATGGAATAACTGAATTAACAAACGCATACCAGTTCGTTATTAACAAAATAAATAAAAACTTTACAAATCTATGAACCAAAATCTAGAATCAGAACTGAGTGTCCTAATCCTGTCTTGCGACAAATATAGCCACCTACTACCGTATTTTTCAGTTTTATTTGATAAATACTGGGGGCTAGGTGATCGATGTAAGAAGTATATTGTAACAGAAACAACGACTCTTGAACATCCTGACTATATACCTATTCACACTAACGTGTCTAATTGGACACTATCAACTGCAATTGCATTAGCAGAGATTAAAACACCATATGTGTTTTTGGTCCTTGATGACTTCTTTTTAGTTAGACCATTCCCTGCTGAGGAGATTTTAGAAGGTCTTGAGATAACGAAAAAAGATAACCTAGACAAGTTTATTTTTCACTATCCTCACGTAGCCTTTAACGGTAAGCTAGAACCTACTCAATATGGCAGCAGCATAGGCAAGGTAAGCCAACACTCAGAATACACAATGACAACGCAGTTTTCTATTTGGAACGTTGAGTTCTTTAAAAGTTGCTTGTTTCAACAAGAATCTCCCTGGGAATTTGAAATAGATGGATCTAAGAGGGTTAATGAGACTGTGAACCATAACATTCTTATGAAAGTCATATCTCACTATCACGTAGAGGGTATGTCGCAGGGCAAGTTTACTAATGAGTATTATCATATTTTACAAAAAGAAAATTTAATATGAAGAAAGTAGTTTTCTTAATGAAGTTGCATGAAATCCCTGGTGGTGAATACCATACTTCAATATTTAATTGGTATGGTATATTAGAGCACCTAGGCTATGAGGTTTTTTATGAGGACTATGATACCTATGAACCTTCTGAGTTCTATGAAAAAATAAAAACTATAAAGCCAGACTTCATATTTCACCCTACATACCAACATTTCCATCCTGAGTTCGTTAGATTGAGAGAGTACTCAAAAGTCTACTGCATCCACTCAGATGATGATTGGAGGTTTGATAATTTTATCAAGCACTGGATACCCTTTACAGATGGTGCTATTGGATACCAAAATAAAAAGGAAGCATACCTTACTGAGGGGGCAGGTGAAAACTACTATTTCAGAGCGAGGTGGGCTTTTAATCCTAATACAATGAAGCATACTTTTTTTAGTAAAAAAGCGCATGCACTTACGCATCTAGGAGGATTTCACGGAAACAAGGCTCAGAGGTTTGCTGCGTTAGCTAATGATCCAAATTTGTGCGCAAATATACACTGCATTGAACCAAAGTACTCAAGCTACTCATTCTATCTAGAAAGCTTCCATAAGTCAGTTGCATCACTATGCTTTACAGGAAACTCTGTGAATACCGGTGCACAAAGTAAAACTAGAGTGGCGGAGTTGCCTTATTATTGTATATTAGTTAGTGAACCATGGCCGGATATGCATCTTTGGAATATGGAACCTGGTAGGGATTTTGTATTGCTTGATGGTAACGATTCGATCGAACTGCTTAATAGGGTTTTTTTAGACAAAAGCTTTGCAGATAAGATGTTTGAATCAGGAAAGAGAATTTTGACTGAAAAAAATACAGTGTTCCATGAGTGGAATGAAATAATGAAGCAAATAGATGAGGATTACGCGAATAGAGATGTTGATATCATATTAAAAAAATATAAAGCATAAATTTTGATTACTCATAAATAAAGTGTATATTAGAATTATACATTTAGCCATAAACATTATACCATAATATGAATAGAAAATATTTACCCACTCTTTCTGAGCTTGTAGACAGACTTAGTATAGTCCAATTAAAAGAAGTATTTATAACAGAGCACAAAACAGAATACGCAAATGAGATTAGAGATATAGTGCATGACATACAACTCTATCTCGACGAAAGCCTTCACGAAATAAATGCTGAAACTATCAGAGCTATCATTGTGCTATCCCAAATGAATCTACATATTTGGCACAACGAATCCAACTATAGGAAGGGAATCAACGACGGTAATAACCTCGAACTCACTCATGGTTTAAATGGTATTAGAAATGTCGCTAAAAACAAAATACAAGAAGTTGTTGGAGGTCGTAAGGATTATAAGATTGATTGTTTGGCTGCTGATTTTAAGGATTGGGAAATAAGCTGGTAATATGAGAATATTAGTTATAGGTGACTCATGTCAAGACATATACATTTATGGTAAAGTTGATAGACTATGTCCGGATGCACCGGTACCGATATTAGTACCAATGCACACAACCACTACTGGTGGAATGGCTGCTAATGTGTATGAGAATATCTTATCGCTGCAGGTCGATGTCGATATTATCACCAACAACCTACCAATCACTAAGACAAGGTATGTTGATATGCAAACAAACCATATGATAATGCGAGTGGATTCAGAAAACAAAGCAATACCTAGAGTCAGTGGTCTTGATGCTGTTAATTTTAGTCAATATGATGCCATAATAGTGTCTGATTACAATAAAGGTTTTTTGCAATTTGATGACATATCCTACATATGTGATAAACACCCTTTGGTTTTTCTTGATACAAAAAAAATAATCAATGCAATGTGTTTAAAGGCTACTTTTATAAAAATTAATGAGGTAGAACATAACAAAAACATAGACGCAGGCCTAGACATTGGCTCATACCCTAAGAAATTCATAATAACTCTAGGCAGTAAAGGTTGCATGTATGATAATAAAAATTATAAAGTGAGACCGGTTGAGATTAAAGATATGTCAGGAGCTGGAGACACCTTCATATCAGCACTAACTATCCAATATCTAAAAACAAAAAGCATAGAGTCAGCAATTAAATTTGCTAATGACTGTGCAACAATTGTTGTCCAATATCGTGGTGTAACGAAAATTGGCAAAATAATGCATCAGAATGTGGAAGAGTAATTTTAACACAAGATACTGAATATTTACAAACAAACTTATGATATTAAACTTAGAAGATCTGAAAAAACAATATGCTTGTAACTTTAACGGTGTACTCCATATTGGAGCACATCACGGCGAAGAGTATGCTAAGTACAAACAATTGAATATTGAACCAATTGTCTTTGTGGAGGCTGTGCCAGAAACGTTTCAGCATTTAATACGAACTGTTCCATCGGAATGTATCTGCATTAATACCGCTGTCGGTAATAGAGATGGCGAAATAGAGATGCATATTTCAAACGCTAGCCCATGCTCATCTGTTTTAGAGCCTGATTTGCACATAAGTAAGTATCCGGATATAGTCTTTGGGAAAACAAAAACAGTGAAGATATCCAGAATAGACTCACTAAATATACCACAATGTGATTTTTTGAATATAGACGTTCAAGGATATGAGTTGGAGGTCTTAAAAGGAGCTAGCGAATATCTACATCAAGTTAATTACGTTATGACCGAAGTTAATAGAGATAGTACGTATAAAAACTGTGCTATGGTAGATGAATTAGACCTATTTTTAGCTTCTTACGAATTTACTAGAGTTGAAACTGATTGGGCTGGTGATATATGGGGAGACGCTTTTTACATAAAATTAAAAAAATAAATTATGCCTGCACTAGAAAAACAATTAATACTTGATGGTCTCAATAAAATAAACAAAACGGCCGATGATTTTAAGATTTTTATTGAAACCGGTACTTTTATGGGAGAAACGTCTGAGTTAATGTCAAATATTTTTGATACCGTTTATACCATTGAAGTTTATGAAGAACTCTATAACAATGCTCAAAATAAATTTTTAAATACCAATGTACATCCTATATTAGGTGATTCAACAAATATTCTACCATCACTACTTCCTGAGCTAAAAGAAAATATAGTCTTTTGGCTAGACGGTCACAACTCGGGACCCGGAACTGGTGTTGGAACAACCGACTTCCCAGTATTGCAAGAATGCAATATAATTGATCAAAATTTTAAAGGTGACTTAGGTTTAATTTTAATTGACGATGTTAGATTGTTTGGTGTGGGCCATGCTAATGAAATAGATGATTCATTAAAATTGGTAAGTGTGGAGAGTATTTTAAACACGTTTAAAAATAAAAAAATCATAGATTATTGGTTTTGTGACTCTATATGCGCTTCAAACGATAGATTAATTTTGTATATTAAATAAGAGATTATAAATACGTACACCCTAATCAAGTACATTGGTTTATCAGAAAACAATACTACAACCATGAGAGTAAGCTTCATTATACCATCTCGCAATAACCTTAGGTACCTTAAGCAGGCGGTAGAGAGCATAATAACATGCTACAGTACACAACACGATATTGTGCTACTAGATGATGCCTCTGACGATAGTACGTGGGAGTGGATTCAATCCCTTGAAGGAGATCATTTTATAAAGTATAGAAACGAAGGTCCAGATAGAGTTGGTCACACTATCTTATACGATAAA
>Ga0181358_1001625_pt1 | contig 10265 bp, 5 predicted proteins | sample Fa13VDMM110SD_FD_130096 | JGI IMG/M metagenome (GOLD analysis project Ga0181358, IMG submission 130096) | Freshwater viral communities from Lake Michigan, USA - Fa13.VD.MM110.S.D | ecosystem: Environmental > Aquatic > Freshwater > Lake | place: USA: Michigan | collected 2013-09-24
ATATTGATGGTATTTTACTTGTAGCATTAGACCATGATTTAGCTGTAGCTTATGATGATATCTATGGAGTAAAACCTACTATTGATGTTACTGTTGGTGGATTTACTACTTACTATACAACTACTGTATCTTCAGCAGTTGAACCAGGTGGTAGTGGTAGATTATTTAAGATTGCATTTGACGAAAGAGCTTTTGCACAATATGGTAATCACCAACTAACAGGATTTGCTGATGAGTTAATCAAAACTCCATCTTACATTGATGAGACTAAGAGTTATATTGCATACATTCTTGATTTGTATAACAAAGATGAGAAGTTTGATGATTCTATTCACCACCAAACTCGTATTTGGATTCTTACTGAAGCTACACTTAATACTGCTACAGCTTTTGCTGAATCAGGTATTGTAGCTACTCCTAGTAATCCAACATTAATTACTTCATTAAATAGTTTCTTTGGTGGATGGTTGCCTACATTAACTCCAGGTTATAAAGTGTTTGATAATCAAGGTGGTACTCCAAGTACAACTAACCCTTTTGTATTAGAACTTAAACCTAGTATTACTAGTGTAAATACAACTAATAGTGTTGTAGGAGCTGCTACTACACAAACTGTTACTGGTTTAAATTTTAGTACAGATATGGTTGCTGGAGATATAGCTTATATTTCAACTGCTGGTGCAGTTACTGCTGTAACTGTAATAGGAAGTAAAACTACAACAAGTTTTACACATACTGTACCAATTGCTACTAGTGCTCCAGGTCAGTATCTTATGAGAATTATATTTAATGGTTATACTACTTATAAAAGAGTTACTGTAACTGCATCCTAAACAAATAACTAGCTGGTAGTATTAATTTACTACCAGCTTTTTAAAATGCTAAAAATGAAAAGATTAGTACTGTTATCATTAATATTATTCCCTATATTCTTATTTGCTCAATATCCTACTTTTAGTAATAAACAAAAGTTAGGAGTACAGACTACAGGAGATGGGTTAATATTTAGAGGAACTACTGTAAATAATATACCTAACTATATACCAAGTAATGTTAATAATGCTTACTTTCATTTAGATACAACAACAAGTAAATTATATTTATATAGTGTGAATACTTGGCAACAAATATATCCTACAGCATCTGATACAACATCTGATACAACATCATTAGGTGCTTATTTACTCAAAAGTGACACTCTATCAATGTTACTTCCCTATTTAAGAAAAGCAGATACTATTAGTTTATCTAATAGAATTAACTTAAAACTTAATATAAGTGATACAACAATCTTATCTAATAGAATAACAACTAATGCGAATAATATAATAGTTATAAACAATAAATTAAATACTAAATTAGATACTATATATAAAAAACTTAAAAACGTAGTAACTAGAGTATTAAATAAAGATACTTTAGATTTAGGAGGTTCTTTAACAGAAGGTTATGGAATAAATATAATAGGTGATTCAATTAATGTAGATACTACTATTATATTTACTCAATCAGATACAATAACTTTAAGCAATAGAATTAATAATAAATTAAATGCTACTGATACAGTATCACTTTCTAATAGAATAAATTTAAAATTAAATAAAACAGATACTATAAACTTATCAAACAGAATAGACTTAAAATTAAATCCAACAGATACAATAAGTCTTTCAAATAGAATAAATATTAAATTAAACCCGAGTGATACTGTATCATTATCAAATAGAATTAATACTAAATTAAATACTAGTGATACTATAAGTCTTTCTAATAGAATTAATAAAAAGTTAGATACTATATATGTACAATATAAAAATTACTTAGATACAATAGTAAATAAAGATACAATAAATATAAGTAATGTAGTATTAGTTAGTGATACTGCTAGTATGTTAAATCCTTATCTTAGAAAGTTAGATACAATATCATTATCTAATAGAATAGACCTTCGTGTAAAATATGCTGATACAACTAATATGTTATTACCATATTTCAGAACAAATGATACAACATTATTAAATCTTAATTCAAGATTATCAATTAAATTAAATTTATCTGATACTGCTAGTATGTTATCTAAGTATGTAAATACTTATTCTAATCAAACTGAAATTAATGGTGATAAAACATTTAATAATGTTATTACTATTGATTCAGCTACTGTTACAGGAAAACTATTAGTTAATACAAATATTAGTGATGCTGTAAAAATAAATAGTAATACTAATTCTACTAATCTTGAATTAATGAATAGTGGTGGTAGTGTATTTATTAAGTCTGGTAATAAAAATATGACATTACAAACAGATACTACTGCTTTAGTATATCTTAAAGGTGATGTTAATAGAGTTGGTATTCTTACTATGAATCCACAACAAGCATTAGAAGTTGCTGGTACTATTAGAGTTGATAGTTTAGGTAATAATTTAACTCCTGTTAAACTGGTAGGTGGTAGTAATTCTAATGATTTAACAAATGTAGCATTAGGTACTGGATTATCATTTGTAAATGATACATTAAAGATTGCTGATAATATAATTAATTCTGGAGATACTGCTACATTATTGAGAAAAGATTATCTTGGTATAAATAGTAATGTTCTAGTTTGGACAGAAGGTAATAAAAAACTATTACCATATTTTACACAAGTATATAGAAATGGACAATTATTAAAATATGAAAATCAATATACAATTACTAGTGATAGTATTGTAACACTAGCAGTTGGTAGTTTTAGATTAAAAGACAATATTACAATAATAGCAATAGATAATATTACAGCATTAGCTGGTAGTGGTGAATTAATTACATTACAAGGAAATGTAAGTGGTAGTGGTACAAATACTATAAATACAACTATAAACAATGGTGTAGTAACAAATACTATGTTAGCTGGAGGTATATCTAATGATAAATTAGATGTTATTAGTACAGCTGGTAAAGTAAATAATTCAGCAACTACAGCTACTAATTTAAATACAGTAAATGCTATTGTATCTCGTAATGCTTCAGGAAACTTTAGTGCTGGAATAATAACTGCTAGTCTTAATGGTAATGCTACTACAGCTACTACAGCAACAATAGCTAATGGTGTACAATCATATCTTTCAACAGGTGTTATTAGATTAGCTACACCAAGTAATGCAGTATCACCAACAATTACAGTACCTGATGTTAATGCTAGTATGGCAACTACTAATTTAAGTCAAACATTTGGTGGAACACAAACATTTAGTGGTACAGCAGTATTTAATAATCAGATTACAGGTAGTATTAGTGGTAGTTCTTCATCAGTAGCAAATGCACTTACTATTAATGCACCATTAACAGGAACAAGTTATAATGGTAGTAGTGCTGTATCAATAGGGTTACAAGCTGCAACAACTTCAGTTGCTGGTAGTATGTCAGCTGCTGATAAAACTAAACTTGATGGAATTGCAGCAGGAGCTACAGCAAATACTGGTACAGTTACTTCTGTTAGTGGAACTGGAACTGTAAGTGGATTAACTTTAACTGGAACTGTAACTACTACTGGAAATCTTACTCTAGGTGGTACATTATCATTAACAAGTGGAAATGTAACAAGTGCTTTAGGATTTACACCTTATAACGCTACTAATCCAGCTGGATATATTACTTCTTCCTCATTATCATCTTATTTGCCATTAACAGGTGGAACGGTAAGCGGAACAATAAATAGACAAGAAGGAAATAATGATAGTCAAAACTCAATATTTTATTATAACATTTTAAATTATTTTGCAAAAAGAGATAATGTTAAAGGTGGTGCAACAGCACAAATAACATTTACAGATAAACCTGGAACTTATAATTTTCCAGTTAATGTAAGAACATCTGATATTTATTTAATGACTGCACATAATTATAATGGTTCACAATTAGGACAATATCTTGACACGACTTTATCTGTTGTTGCAAATCAAGATGGTGGAAGAATAGGTATTAGTAATTTAAATCCAGCTTATAAACTTGACGTTAATGGAACATTTAATGCAAGTGGTAATAGTTTAATAGGTGGAACTCTTGGTGTAACTGGAGTAACAACATTTAGTTCTACAGTTAATGGTATTACTAAGAGTATGGTTGGTTTATCTAATGTAGATAATACAACGGATGCTGGTAAACCTGTTTCTACAGCAACTCAAACAGCATTAGATTTAAAATTAAATTTATCAGATCCTGCAGTTGATTACTACATTAGTAACTCTGGTTCAGGAGCGTACCTTGTTAATGGAGTTTCTAATGGAAACATCTATTTTGAAAAAGGTAAAAAGTATAGAATTCACGTAAATGCTTCAGGACACCCTTTCTGGATTCAAACAGTATCAGGTGCATATAGTTCTGGAAACGTTTATAGCACAGGAATTACTAATAATGGAACTCAAAGCGGATACATTATTGTAGAGTTAGCTTTAAATGCTCCTCAACTTTATTATGCATGTGAATATCACTCTTCAATGGTAGGATTAATAATTACTGGTACTACATTCCAAACATACAAAGCATTAGCAGATTTATCTAATGTAAACAATACAACAGATATAAATAAACCAATATCAACCGCAACACAAACAGCACTTGATTTAAAACAAAATACTTTAAGTAATGCAAGTACAACAGTAAACGGTATTTTAACTGCTGCAAATTTTACTATTTTTAACAATAAACAAAATGCTTTAAATGGAACAGGGTTTGTAAAAGCAAGTGGTACAACAATAAGTTATGATAATACAAGTTATTTACCTTTAACTGGGGGAACTTTGTCTAGTGATTTAAATGTTTTAGGTAATATTTCTGTTGGTTCATTATCTCAATATACTGGTCAATCTACAAGATATTTAAAAGCAACAAATATTAGTCCTTATATAGATTTATTTATTGGTAGTCTAGGAACTATAGGAACATGGAGAGGTAGAATACATTTTCAAACATCAAATGATACTGAAACACCTACAACTGCTATGATGATTAATGAATTTGGAAATATAAATATGAACGGCACTCTTGGCGTCACAGGTGCAACTACATTAAGTAACATTCTTACAATAAATAGTGGAGCTAATGTAAATAGTTTAAGTATAAATAATACAGCATTAAATAATTCTTTAAGTATGTATTCAACAAGTAACAGTTCTTTTACTAGGTCTGAATATAAAAATGGTTCAACTGGAAGTACTACAAGTGATGGTTTAAATGTTGGTTATTATGATGGAGGATATTTTGTTAATTATGAAAATACAAAATCTTATTTATATACTAATAATAATACAAATCAATTAGTTCTTGATACAGATGGTAACGTTGGTGTTGGAATTGATGACGCTACTAATAAACTTGATATAAATGGTACACTAAGAGTTAGAACTACAAATACAGTTTCACCTACAACTATTCTTGGAAGAGATAACAATGGTGTTGTTGGTGGAGTAGTTGTAGGTAGTGGATTAAGTTTAACAAGTGGTACGTTAAGTCTTGCATCAGGTGGAGGATTTATAACTACTAATAATAATTATACAATAACAATAACAGATAGTTGGATAGTATTTAATAATAGTTTTAGTAATATTACTGTTACATTACCTGATGCTACTACAAGTCTTGGAAGAACTTTATATTTTAGAAATACTGCTGCTGGTTCTATTGTAAGTGCTGGTACTGCTAATGTTATAAATAATACTGTTACTACAGGTAGTCCTACTAATGATATTTTAGGAGCTGGTAATACAAGTGTGAAATGGTGTACGTTAGTTAGTAATGGTACATACTGGATTAAGATGCAAGCAGGTTCATTATAAAACAAACAAACATGAAGAATATATTTTATATCTTATTATTACTCCCTACAATTATCTTTGCACAATATCCAAATAATAGTGGACATAAGATTACATTAGGAGAACAGACGACTGCTGATGGATTGATTTTTAGAGGCGTAGCATCCATTGATACTGTTACGGCAACAAGCAAAATAACAAGGGCAAACAAACAGGATACAAGTGCTTTTCTTTTGCTTGATACAACTACAAATTTGCTATGGCATTATAAAACTGCAAGTAATGGATGGTTACAGGCTGGAGGCTCAACCTTTGATACAACTACTTTAAATCTTGTTTCTCGCTTTGGTTTAAAATTAAATATTAGCGATACTTCTTCTATGCTTACTAATTACTATCGTAGTGGCAGAGCATTAGGCACACCTTCAAGCGGTGTTTTAACCAATGCAACGGGGTTGCCAATATCTACTGGTTTAACAGGATTAGGGGCTGCAAATAGAATACCTTTTGCATCATCTGCAACTCAATTAACAACAACAAATAAATTTACCTTTAACCCATCTGGCAATAAGTTAATAATTGCTAAAAATGATACTTTAGATAGTAATCCCAATTTTACTATAAATTTATCTGGCAGCGATTCGCCAGAACCAATATTAGGATTTCGACTATATAATACAACACTAAATAAAGTATCAATTTTTAATTATGCTAATAATGGCAGTTTTATTTTTACCAATAATGACGGAGATATTGGTTTTGGAGCACATAGGTTTAGGATAGGCTCAGGTAGTGGAGAAGAAATTTTAACAGTAACTCGAAGTTCATTTGGAAATGGCAAAGTAGGTGTAAATCAAAGTACCCCAACCGAAGCCCTGCACGTTGTCGGCAATGGCTTGTTTACACAAAATTTAGGAGTTGGAGGAGTCACTCCTACATCTCGTTTACATGTTAAAGGTATTAATAATGTAAGTACAAATTCATCATTAAATGTTACTAACTCATCAGATGCCTCATTACTATTTGTTAGAAATGATGGAAATGTCGGAATTGGAACTGCAAGTCCAGTGTATAAACTGGATATATTAGGAACGGTTAATACTTCACTTCTTGCTCTTCGCTCATCTACAAATCCAAGTTCAACTGATAATGTCGGCATAGATTTTGGAGTGGGCAATTTTAATGGGACTTTACCAAATCGCTCTTCACGCATTTTGGGATTTGCTGATGGAGCAAATGACGCAATAGGATTAACTTTTTATACATCTAATAACGGAGCTCCAACTGAAAAAATGCGAATTACCAAGACTGGCAACGTCGGTATTGGAACTACAAATCCAAGTAACCTTTTACACTTATACGGAACAGATGGTAATAGTTATTTAAGATGGACTTCCGATGTAGCTACAACAGGAGCAAGAATAGGATATAATGGTACAGAGTTCAGAATAGACCAACAACAAAACGCTGATGTTACTATTAGAACAAACGGAAGCGAAAGAATGCGCATAACAAGTGGTGGAAATGTAGGTATTGGCGTAACGCCGAGTGCGTGGAATGGTATATATAGAGTATTCCAAATTGATGCGGGTTCTATATCTTCCTCACCATCTTACAATAATATTGTAGTTGCCGCAAATGTATTTTATAACGCTGGTAATTTGCCAAGATATATAGTAAGTGACTATGCTACATTGTATGGTCAAGACGATGGACTACACGCTTGGTATACTGCTCCTTCAGGAACGGCAGGTGACCCTATCTCCTTTACTCAAGCAATGACTTTAAAAAATGATAGTGAATTACAAATCGCTGGAACAACAGATAGAGGAGCATATAATTTACAAGTTAATGGTACGGGCGTTTGGGGGGAAGGTGCATATTTTAATGGTTCTGATGCAAATATTAAAGAGAATATTACAAATTTAGATAGTAGCTTAAATATTATAAATAATTTAAAACCAGTTGTTTTTAATTATATAAATACTTCTGTAAATAATGATACTAAGCATTTAGGTTTTATTGCTCAAGATGTTTACCAAACTTTAGAAAATAAAGATTATTTAGGCTCAATAGTAAGAAGTGATGGAGATACTTTAAGCATTGCTTATAGTAATATTATTCCTTTACTTACCAAAGCCATACAGGAGCAACAAGCCCTTATCAAAGCCCTTGAACAAAGAATTATTAACCTTGAAAATAAATAAAATGAGATACCTATTTTTATTCCTTCCCTTGTTTTCCTTTGCGCAAGACGTTGTCAAAGACACGGTTTACATTCAAAAGCAAGGAAACATTTACTACATCATTCAGCAAACAACTTTGTCTGATTCAACCGTGACAGGCTCAAAGCAAATATTAGGCGATAGTGCAACTGCCATTCAAAGCCTTGTTACCGATGCTGAAAGGCAAAGCAACACGATTGCCATTCATGCAAAGCCTATTATTACAAAGGCTAAATCAGTACAAAGGATAAATTATTACAACGATTTGCACGTTCAAATAAGCGGTAAGCCTGTCTATTTTACAACGGCACAACGAGACACGGCAAAGTTTCTTGGGGATTGGAAGTTAAACTTTAACGGTGAAATCATTGATGGTAAGATTGAGTTAAATGTAAACAAGCGTTTAATATTCAACCCAGACAACGGCAAGGTGTACACCATTTCAACCAATCTACTTTTATCTACATTTACTAATCAAATTTCATTTACTTTTGATAGTAAGAAATATGATTTATATAAGTTTGCTGATGGTAAATATTCAACAGTAGATGGAGAAATTAAACTAATTAAAATAGAATAAATATGAAGAACCTATTAATGTTGTTATTACTAACAACCACATTATCTGCACAAACAGTTTTATCAGATACAGTATATCTTGAGAAGATTGGTAATATATATTATATTACAACTACAGTAACGTATGACAATTTAACTCAAACTTCTAATAAACAACTATTAGGAGATTCAGCAATTGCTGTACCAGCATTATTAAACTATGCTGACTTTCAAGTTAATGATGCAGCTTATTTAGTTAGACAATTAGTTAATACTGAAAAGACTAGAAAAAGACTTAACTACTACAATAACTTACATCAACAGTTGACTAATACATCTATTTATACTTCTAGTGCTAAAAGAGATTCATTTCAACTATCAGGTGACTGGGTATTAACTATTAATGGTGATGCTACTAATGGTGAGATTAAATTTAATGTTAATGAAAGACTTATATTTAATCCTAGTAATAATAAAGCATATCTTATTACACAAAATCTATTATTAGCTACAGTTAATAATTATATTAGTTTCACATTTAATGATGTTAAATATGAACTATATAAAATAGCTGACAATAAGTATTTTTCAGTAGATAGTAGTGTAAAATTAGTTAAGAAAGAATAAGTTATTATTAAAAGAATTGTATTATATTTGTAACTAAAAAACTAAAATTATGTTATTACTATTAAGATGGATAATTATAATGGCATTCCTAATGCTATCAATAATTACTAATGCACAAAAGCAAGTTGTGAAAGACACTATTTATGTAACAAAGAATTCTAATAACGGAACTTACTTTGTTACAAGAATTACAAACTACTCTGATGAATCATCTAATGTAACTAAAGATGTTATTGGAGATAGTACAGTAACTGCAAATACATTCATGACACAGATTGAACAAGAATCAAACAAGTTATCACAAGCAGCTATTCCTATTATACTAAAGAATACTTCAGATAATGCTATGGCTTTGTATGCACAAATGTTTGAGAAAGTTACTGGTAAAACAATATGGAATGAATCAAATACTAAGTATGGAAACAAACTTGTAGGAAATTGGGTTATAGTTATAGATGAAAAGATAACTCCAGGAGTTGTTACAATGGATACTAATTCATTACTATTCACTCCTAATAAAGATAAAGAATATACAGTAAAAGATAATGTAATATTAGCTACATTAGAGAATCAATTGTTTGTTGTTATTGGTGATAAACAATATGATTTATTTAAAGTAACTGAAAATGCTTATACTACATTAAATAGAAATATAACATTGATAAAACAATAAAGAACAGGTTTGTTGCAGAAGAATCGCTACCTTAGGCTAAACCATCGGGAGAAGAAGGTGAATCTTCTCCCACATTTTAAAACTAAAAGTTATGAAACCATTATCATCAGTTTTTAATTATATGAGTAGTGTTGTTAGATATGCAGAATCTGATGATGACCAATTACTATCGTGGGCATTACAAGCATGGAATCTATTAAACTATCCTACACTACAGAAAGTTAAAGACTTTGATATAGTAGAAATAAAAAACTATAAAGCACAACTACCTACAACTAAAGATAAAATAATAGGAATAGAAGTAGCTAATGATTTAAATAAAACAATGTACGACTATTCAAGAAGTACATACTTTACAGGAAATAATTTACTAGAGTTTACAAAGGA
>Ga0181358_1001626_pt1 | contig 10253 bp, 14 predicted proteins | sample Fa13VDMM110SD_FD_130096 | JGI IMG/M metagenome (GOLD analysis project Ga0181358, IMG submission 130096) | Freshwater viral communities from Lake Michigan, USA - Fa13.VD.MM110.S.D | ecosystem: Environmental > Aquatic > Freshwater > Lake | place: USA: Michigan | collected 2013-09-24
GAATTAACATGTTGGTTTCTAGAAGGTGTACTACAAGAATTCATTGATAGAGCTAAGAACATTAAATTCATGGAAAATACAGTTCGCTCCGCATCTAAAGGTAGAGCAATTGGAATTGGCGTTTTAGGATGGCATACATTACTACAATCAAAGAATTTACCATTTGTAGGAATACAAGCTTCAGCATTAACAAGAATCATCTCATCATTCATTGAGACAGAGGCATTAAAAGCATCTCGCGATCAAGCAGCACAATACGGAGAACCAGAATGGTGTAAAGGTACTGGATTAAGACATTCACACCATCTAGCAATTGCACCAACAGTATCAAACGCTCATATTTCAGGTGGTGTATCACCATCAGTTGAACCTATTCCGGCTAACGTATATAATCTTAAAACGGCAAAAGGAGTATTTATCAAACGCAATAAAATACTAGAAACGCTATTGGAGAGTAAGGGTTACAACATTGATAGCGTTTGGGATCAAATCTTAAAAGACCAAGGATCAGTAATTAATATTCCTAGCTACATCTTAACAGACGAAGAGAAAGCAGTATTCTTAACATTTAAGGAAATTAATCAATTAGAGATAGTAAAACAAAATGCTATTAGACAAAAATATGTTGATCAAGCTATTTCATTAAATTTATGTTTCGATCCAAACGATACTCCAAAATTCATATCTCAAGTACACAAAGAAGCACATAAATTAGGAATTAAAACACTATACTATCTACGTACTGAATCAGTATTGAGAGGAGATAATTTACAAAGACTAAGTGAGTGTATCAGTTGTGAAGGATAGGCAAAACAAAAATATTAAATTCACGTTATGAAATTAGAAGAACTAGACAAACAAGTTAAAGAACTACAAAAAGTAGATTTCAACCAGTACACACCAGAACAACTAAATGAACTGGTAGATAAGTTATTATCGTTTGTAGAAGAAGGAGAAACATTATTAGAAACAATAAAAATAGAAGACAATGAAGAACCAGACACTGTATAATGTTGCTTATATTATAGGAATGATAGCACTAGCAGTAGTAGCTTTAGGATTCCCATTGATGATAGTATGGAATTGGATAATACCAGATATATTTGGTCTACCAGAAATTACATTCTGGCAATCAATTGGACTTAATTTTCTATCAGTAATATTATTTAAACCAACAATCAAAACAAATAAAGATTAATATGTTTCAATCAACAAAATTATTTGATGGATTTAGCTGTGTATTCCGTCAATGGAAAGCAGAAAGTACACACTGCAAATTCCTCCACGGTTATGGAGTATCATTCAGAGTATGGTTTGAAGGCGAATTAGATGAGAAGAACTGGGTTTGGGATTTTGGAGGTATGAAACGCGCTAAAGGTACTATCGATGGTATGAATCCTAAAGCATGGATGGATTATATGTTTGATCACACTACAATTGTAGCAGAAGATGATCCAGGATTAGTAGGATTTAAAACAATGGATCAACTAGGAATTGCTCAAGTAAGAGTAGTACCAGCAGTTGGAGCAGAAAAATTTGCAGAGTATATCTTTAACAAACTAAATCCATTCATTCAAGAAGAAACTGAAGGTAGAGTTAAAGTAAAACGAGTAGAATTTATGGAACATCCTAAAAACACAGCTATATATGAAGGTTAGTCATGAACTTCCCCTAAAATTAATGCATTATAGTGATAAATGGAATGACTATGAATATTGCTTACCACATTTAGTAGATAAATACGATCAATATAGAACCCACTTCCAAGTAGCACGTTTAAATAAACGTTTCATTATGATGGATAATGGTCTATTTGAAGGAGTAACACATACAACTAAAGATTTACTATCCAAGATTAATCTAATTAGACCAAATATATTCATTGTACCTGATGCTTGGAATGATGCTAATGCAACCTTAGTAAATGCTAAAAGTTGGATACTAAATCATAAACCTAAACTACCAGAAGGAACACATTTAATGGCTGTGCTACAAGGTAAAACATTAACTGAATTAATAACTAGCTATCAAACGCTAGTAGATATGGGGTATAAACATATTGCATTTAACCATTCTAGCATTGCTTATCAGGATATGTTTAAGGATAAAGAATCATCACTACCTGAAGATAAGAAAATACTAAACTATCAGATGTTTGGTAGAATGGAATTAATTAGAAAACTAGTAGAAACAAATACAATTGTTAAATCAGTATATCATCATCTATTAGGATGTTCATTACCTCAGGAATTTATGGCTTATAAAGATTGGGATTTTATTAAATCAGTAGATACATCAAATCCAATTTTAGTAGGAGCTGATGGAAATAGATACCAAGAGAATGGTTTGACTTATAAACCAAAAGAAAAACTAGAATATTATTTTGAGAAAGATTTGAGTAGCAAAATAGAAGATATTATATTTAATGTAAACAAATTTAAACAATTTATAAAATAAAAAGTTATGGTATCATTATTTGATTATTTAGGCAGCGCAGCTGGAAATGAATTAGGAAAAAAAGTAGCAGCATATGCTAAACTTAGAAAAGCTAAATATGGCATTAAAAATGTAGAAAATAAAGCTTATAAAGGTATTGTTCTGATGTACGAACATGACTTTATTAAAGAATTCTTTGAAGTACAAAATTTATTTAAAGAAAAACAAGAAGATTATACCGAAATTAATACAATGTTGATGGAAGAAAGCTTCAAACAACACTCAGACGAAGGATTAGTATATTAATAAAGGTTCGTAACTCCATAACCTACAATACCGGAGTATATATTTTAATTATTTAGAAATGAGAAAGCAAGCAGTACTAAGTCTATCAGGTGGGATGGACTCCTCAACACTATTACTCCATTTATTAGCAAATGACTATGAAGTAACAGCATTAGGTTTTGATTATGGTCAAAAACATAAAGTCGAATTAGAACGAGCAACATCATTAGTAGAATACATTAATGATACTATGTTTAGAACTAAACAAGACAACTATGTAAAACACCAAATTATCAAATTAGATGGATTATCTAAATTATTAAATTCAGCTTTAGTTGAAGGTGGTAAAGATGTTCCTGAAGGTCACTACGAACAAGACAACATGAAAGAAACAGTTGTTCCTAATCGTAACAAGATATTCAGTTCATTGATTCAAGCAGTTGCTTTATCTCTTGCAACTAGAGATTTAGGAGATGGGCAACTAGAAAAAAGAGATGTAGCTATTGCATTAGGAATTCATGCAGGTGATCATGCCATCTACCCAGATTGTAGACAAGAGTTTAGAGATGCTGATATGGAAGCCTTTAGAATGGGGAATTGGGATAGTGAATTAGTATCGTTTTACACTCCATACTTAGACACTGATAAATTCGGTATTTTAAAAGATGGAGAGGAATGTTGCAAGCAATTAGGATTAGATTTTAATGAAGTATATGCTCGCACAAATACATCCTATAAACCAATTAAACTATCAGACACTATCTGGTTATCTGATTTTAAATCAGCAGCATCTGTAGAACGTGTAGAGGCATTTATTAAATTAGGCCGTCCTGATCCTGTATTATATGGTGAAGTAATAGAAGATGGTATAAGGACAGTTAAATGGGAAGAAGTAAAAGCAGCAGTACAAGCAGTATTAGATTCTCACACAAAGTAAATTTGGAGAATACAAAGTAGTAAATTATCTTTAATTATAAACAAAAAACACAGTTATGAGTTATCAAACAAAAGTTCGTGCAAATTACATGAACAGAACAGCAAAATTAGCTTTCTTTAAAGCCCGCAGACGTACAGGTGATGTTACTAAAGTAGCAGAAACAACCGGTTATTCAGTTAGTCACGTATCTAATACAATTAGTGGCGCTAGAAAAATTAACAATACAATTGCAGATTCAATGTATTCGTTAACACGTCGTCGCATTAAAAACAGTGAATTAACAAACGCTTAATTCTAATACCCAAGATCCCGGTTATCCCGTAAGGGTAATTGGGATCTTTATTTATTTTAAACTAAAACATGGACCAAAATATGAAGTGCATTAAGAATAACAAGACCGGAAATATCATCCGCGTATCAGATCAACAAGCCTATCAAACAGTAGGTAGAGAGTGGGTCTACGTTCCAAAATCAGAGTGGAAAAGTAAAGACACTGCTGAAGTAAGTCATCAAGTAGAAACTAAAAAAGCTAAGTAATGGAAGCCATCCTTCACACACTAGGTTTATGTGGAGAGAAGCACATAAATCTTATAGCACTATTATCTGAATGGCCAAGTCTACTTCATACATTCAGCTACATTAAAAATATATTCAAATGAGTAAAATTGATCCCAACAAGCTACTAATCAGTAGCGACTTCTACTCCGTTCAGGGTGAAGGTATATCAACAGGTATTCCAGCATATTTCGTTCGCTTAGGTAACTGTAATCTAACATGCGGAATGTCTAGGTTATTTACTAATGGCTTGCTAAAGGAAGCAGCATTAGCTGATGGTGAAATCTTTAAAGGAGATTTAGAATTAGAAGGTAAAGCAACTTGGACTTGCGATAGTACATCACAATGGTTATGGAGAGGTGGAAATAAAGATTTTCAATATTTAATTGACCAATGGAAGGAGCAAGGTATTTACGAAGAAATTAAGAACGGAACTATTCGTATTATATGGACTGGTGGAGAACCTACAATTAAAGGTCATCAAGAGGCTATTATTAATTTTGTAGAATATTGGACCGACCAGGATCCTAGTGTAAGAGACTTCTACACATATTTCAATTTAGAAACAGCTGAAATGTCTAAGAAACGAAAAACAACAGCATTTCACGAAATAGAAACAAATGGTACAATTGCAATTGGAGATGAACTACTTAGTTTACTAGACCAAATCAACTGCTCACCTAAGTTATCTAATTCAGGTATGACAGCTAAACAACGTATCAATCCAGAAGCAATCGAGCGTATTAAACAACATTCTAATTATCAGTTTAAATTTGTAATCAGCAATGAAGAAGATATTAAAGAACTATTTCGTGACTTTGTCGTACCATTTAGTATACCACTTTCCAACGTTGTTTGTATGCCAGGACTAGATAGTCAAACTGATTTTCATGAGCGTACTCAATTCGTATTAGAGATGGCTAAGAAGTATAAGTTTAGAGGAATGACTAGATTACACATTTCAGCTTGGGATAAAACATTAAACGTATAATCATGATAGAAACTTGGGAAGAAATCTACGAACAATACCACATGGATGAATATCCTACCTTTGGAGGACCATTCACTGATGCAAAAACATTTAGAGAATGGCTAGAAATATACTACACACCTCCAGTAAGAAAAGATAGAGGTGAAAATGCAGAAACAAATTAGTATATTTAAAATAAAAAATAATGGAATTACTTAAAAAATCAAACGGTAGTCTATCCCGTACACCAGAAGAAATAGAACGAATGATCGAAAACGCTACATCAGCGTATTCCCTATTCCTTAATGCAGTAGGATTCGATTACCTAGCAGACAGACAAACAGAAGACACACCACGTCGTGTTGCTAAAGCATGGCTTAAAGACCTAATCGTAGGTTCAGTAACAAATGAACCAAATATCACTACATTCCCTAACGATGAAGGATATGATGGATTAGTAATTCAATCAGGCATTCCTATCACTAGTATGTGTGCACATCATAATTTAGCATTTACTGGATACGCTACAGTAGCGTATGTACCAGGTGAAACTGTAATTGGATTAAGTAAATTAAATCGTATTGTTGAATGGTTTGCTCGCAGACCACAAATGCAAGAATCATTAACACAACAAATTCATAGTTATATTTCTGATAAAATGGATTGTCCATCCGTAGCAGTAAGTATCGCTTGTAAACATACATGTTGCTCACATAGAGGTATTAAACATGCATCTGTAATGTCAACAAATAAATTTTCAGGTGTATTTATGGAATCTGATAATCTAATCAGAGAAGAATTACTATCAGCAATTGAATTAAATGGCACTAAATTTTAAATTATGCAACCAAAAGAAAGTAAATCAAACAGACATTTCTGGATTAGTCTAGCTAAATCGTGTCTTAGAATAGTAGCAGGTATTACGCTTATTAGAGGTGAATTATCCATTGCCGGTACATTATTAATAGTAGCTGAAGTACTTGGAATAGCAGAAGAACTATAATAAATTTAAAATAAAATTATGTTAAACGCACAACAGATTCTAGACGAAGGTCTATTGAAATTAGAACATACACAAGGTAAAGTAGCACAAGTTGGATATGATCTTACACTTAAGCAAATCAACAAAGTAGGAACACGTTACGTAGACGGAATTACACAAAAGATTGGTAAAGTACTAAAAGATAAAACTCAATTAACTACTTATACACCACATGAATTGATAAATTTAGATGGTATTACTGGATGGATGTTATACCCAGGAACATACGACATCACATTCAACGAAGGATGTCAATTACCAGATAATAAAGTAGCATTCATTAAACAACGCTCATCATTATATCGTAATGGCGCTATTATTAATAGCCCAGTATTTGATCCCGGCTTTGAAACTGAATTCATGGGTACTATTCTATACGTACATGAAACAATATTCATTGAAGAAAACGCTAGAGTAGCACAAATCTACTTCCACGAATGCCAACCAGCTGAAAAGTATAATGGTCAATGGCAGGGTGATAAACAACGTACCGCTTAAGAATCCAATGTAAACTACAATAAAGTATAGCTCCTCATAATGAGGGGCTATTTACTTTACATATTTATATGTAAATACAACACACAATGGGTTTAATATTAAGACAAACAACAACTGCAAATAGCGGTAATACATTATCAATAAAAGGATCAGCATTATCCTACGCTGAAGGCGATGGTAACTTCGTATACCTATTAACTAATATGTCTGGTAGTAGTAATAGTATTACTGGATCTACTGGTATATTAGGTGGATTAAATGTAACAGGAGGAATAACAGGATCATTTAGCGGATCATTAATAGGAACAGCAGCAACAGCGTCAAATATATTTCCTGCAATAACAAATAATACAAATAATTACGTATTAACGGCAACAGGTAATGGAGTAATAAATGGTGAATCAAATTTATATTTTGATGGAACTAAATTACTTATAGGAACTACATTCTCAACATATAATCCAAAATTAGAAATACTTGCAGGAAGTGGAAGTGAACATATAATAATATCATCACAGGATACACCTAACACCAGATATACATCATCAGATATATTTGAATACCCAGCAATATCATATCATTCATGGAAAGATAATAATCCTGCAGCTGCTATGACAGCATCAGCTCAGATAGTACTTACAGATAGACCAGGAGATAATGGTAATGATGATGAAAAAAAAGCAGTTCGTACATCAGATATTCTTTTTAAAGTAGCTGATAATCCTGGATTTGCTCGTCGACTAAATACAGTAATGGCTATTACATTTAGACCATTAAATGGAGGAGCAGCAAATGGAGCCATAGGTATAAATACAACAACACCATCAGCATCACTCCATGTATCAGGAACAGTAATGTTCCCTAACCTAACAACAACATCATCTGTATCTAATGTAGTAATGATTAATACTACAACAGGACAACTCTACTATACAGCATCATCAGCAATAGCAAGTAGTAGTATAGGAGGTGGAAATGTAACAGGAAGTGGAGTCGCTAACTACATTTCAATGTGGAGTGGATCAACTAGTTTAACTACTAGTTCAATATTTCAAAGCGGTGATACTATAACAACAACAAGTACTAATCTAATTGTAACATCAAGTGCAAATAATGCAATCACTGTTCAAAGCTCTGCTGGGGAAGCTCAAGTTAGAGTATATGGACCTACTGTAGGATGTTATTTATATGCTAACCCCGTTGGTCAGTATGGATTATATGATAGAAGTGGTACTGCTCCTCGATTACAATATGATACTGTAACCCACTCATTGTCTATATATGCTAGCCAATCACTTGAATTATTTGTAAGTAAAAGTCTAGTACAAGTTAATAATTTATATTCAGTAAATAAAGTAGGTATCGGTACCTCAACTCCATCATCATCATTGGATGTAAATGGTGATCTTACAGTAAAACATATTGTAGGTAAAATAGGAGCTCCATTTGCAATAACAGTAAGTTCAGGTGCTGGAACAGGAGGAACATGTTCAATTACAGGTAGTGCTTTAGCAGGAATAATAACAGTAACAACAGGTACAACACCATCTACAAATGCTACAATAGTTCTATTAAATTACTCTGAAGGACTAACATCTCCTGGCTATCCTATAATAACACCAGCTAATCTTAATTCTTCTGTACTTAATGGATCTGGAGCTTCAGGAGCTAAGCAAGTATATGTTGATACTGGTGTAGCTCCTTCTATATCATTTACAATAAAATCAAGTACAACAGGATTAACAGCATCCACAGTATATAAATGGTACTACCATATAATGCAATAAAAATAAAACATATAAGATTTAAAGTTGGGAACTGCAAAGTTCCCTTCTTATATTTAATGTATGTATCAATCAATATATTATGATCGCCCAACTTACACCTATCATCTACGCGATGATGAGAAAGGCTGGATGGATTTCAAATACACACCTGAGTTATATAAAATAACTCTAAATGGACATCTAGAAACACTAGATGGTAAACGCGCAACCCCAGTCGACAAATACGAATGGCGCGACACTTCCCTATACGAGCAAGATGTTGATAAATGTACTCGTGTACTAATTGACCTGTATAAAGACAGTGATGATGCTCCTAAATTTCAAAACATAGTATACTTCGATATTGAGTGTGAAATTGGTGGAACATTAACCTCAGAGTACATCAAAACAGCACCAATGAAGATGACTTCAGTTGCTATATATGGTGCTACAACCAAAAAACATTACTGTCTAATATTAGATGAAAAGCAACAGCTTACTTCTATTGAAGAAGAAAATAGACAAGTAAAACCATACACTACAGAAGCAAATATGCTCTCAGCGTTCCTAGATCTATGGGAACAGCTAGATCCAACTATCATTACGGGATGGAATAGTGGATTCTTCGATGTACCTTACATGTACTATAGAATATGTAACGTATTAGGTAAGGAACAAGCAGCTCGCCTATCACCAATACGCAAATTTAACTTCACTGAATGGGATACATCACAACCTATTGAAATAGGAGGTATTAACCATTTAGATTATATGTTATTATTTAAGAAGTTCATTGTAAAGCAAGAACCATCTTATAAATTAAATGATGTAGGTACTAAATACGTTAAATTAGGTAAAGTAGATTATGAGGGTTCATTAGATAAATTATTCGTAGATGATATAAATAAATTCATTGAGTATAATATTCGCGATGTTGAGATTATTATTGAATTAGAAAAGAAACTAAAATTCATTGACCTAACAATTGCTATTAGTCATCTATGTCATGTACCATACGAGCAAATCTACCTATCAACAGTATTGAATGATGGAGCTATATTAACATACCTTAAACGCCAAGGTATAGTATCACCAAACAAACCAACCACAATCAATCCTGCACTTAAGGAAAGTACAAACGACGAATATGCAGGTGGATACCTAAAAGAACCAGTACCTGGTCTATATGAATGGGTTATTGATTTAGATTTTACCTCGTTATATCCGTCCATTATACGCTCACTTAATATTGGAATTGAAACATTAGTAGGCCGTATTGTAAATAATGGTAAATACGATAACCAATGGACATATGCTGAATTAAAGGAAATGGATGGTAAGGATCTAATAGTAATAGAAAAACTAAACGAAAACTTCACAACAACTAAAGCACAAGTATCTGTAAGTAAAGTTGTAAACATGATTGAATCTAATCAATGGATTACAGCAGCATCAGGAGCAATATTTAGAACAGATAAATCATCAGTAGTATGTGAAGTATTAACAGATTGGTTCAATAAGCGAGTTGAATATAAGAACTTAATGAAGAAAGCCTATAAAGCAGGTGATGCTGAAAAAGGTGAATTCTATAATAGACGTCAACACGCCTATAAAATTAAATTGAATGATGTTTATGGATGCTACGCTATCAACGGATGGCGCTACACAGATGGACATAAAATCATATCATCCGCCATTACATTAACAGGACAACGAGTAACACAAGAATCCATTAAGTTTGTAAATAAATGGATGAATAAAAAA
>Ga0181358_1001628_pt1 | contig 10252 bp, 13 predicted proteins | sample Fa13VDMM110SD_FD_130096 | JGI IMG/M metagenome (GOLD analysis project Ga0181358, IMG submission 130096) | Freshwater viral communities from Lake Michigan, USA - Fa13.VD.MM110.S.D | ecosystem: Environmental > Aquatic > Freshwater > Lake | place: USA: Michigan | collected 2013-09-24
AGGAAACCTGGTCAACCTGCTGACAGCAAAAAACACAGTGATTTGTACACAGATGAAAATCCCAAAGGAACCATCACTGGTTTAAAATTTGCCACTGTAGAAGACGCTAGAGCCAGTGTGAGCAAGATTAGATCCAGTGGTCGCAGTCATGCTCACAAAATACAAGCCGCAGTGGCCATGGAACAACGAGCTCGAGCAGCAGGCAAAACTGAAGCTGCGGCAGTGTATCGTAAGTATATTAATGCCAACAAAAAAACATCTAAGCAAGGTGTGGCGGAAGGCTTGGAACAACCTAAAGAAGCATTTCAAGCAATAAAAAATCTACAAAGATTTGCACAAGACAATTCAAATTTTACACTACAACAACTAGATAACTTACCAAGCCGTGGCAATCCTATCAAGCCAATGTTTGCAAATGCCAATCTTGCTATTGATACATTGATTCAAGTGTATAAAATAAGAAAAGAACTAGGCAATGCTGAGTTTTTGAAACAGTTAAAAGATGAAATAAATTATTTTTTAACTGACCGCACTGCCAGTTCAGATCCTACAACACTAGGTGATTTGTTAATGAATAAGTTAGGTAAAATTAATTTTCAGCAAGGTGTGGCGGAGGCGCAGCTGGATGAAAAATGCTGGGACGGCTATCAACAACAGGGCATGAAAAACAAAAGTGGCCGACAGGTGCCCAACTGTGTACCGGTCACGGAAGATATTGACCCAGAGATTGAAGAAATGTACGAAGCCATGGAACAACTGGCCGAGGAAATGGCAGCCACAAAAGGGGTCAGTGTTGACCTAGTGTGGGAAAGTTTTGAAGCACTAGATGATCACATGCTGTACGAAACAGCGGCCTGGCGCAGAAAAGAAGGCAAGAGTGCCAAGGGCGGACTCAATGCCAAGGGTGTGGCCAGTTACCGTAGAGAGAATCCCGGATCAAAACTGCAAACAGCAGTCACAACCAAACCATCAAAACTCAAGCCCGGTTCCAAGGCAGCCAAACGTCGTAAATCATTTTGTGCTAGAATGGGCGGCGTAAAAGGCCCAATGAAAAAGCCCAACGGCAAGCCTACACGCAAGGCCCTGGCCCTGAGAAAATGGAACTGCTGAATGAGAGCCAACGAATTCATCTACGAAAATCGTCAACAGGATCCAGGATGGACTAGTGATGACTATCGCCGCCATCTGGCAGAGCAGGGCTATAATCCTGCGGAGCTGTCAGATCAAGAAGTAGAAGAAGGGCTGAAACAATGGGTTGCGGGTGCAGCACTTGGGCTAGGAGCACTAGGAGCACAGGGTGCAATAAATAAAGCACCTGCTCAGGTACAACTACAACCAAAAGCGGCCATGACACAACCTGCGGCGCAACAAGCATCGGCAGCCACACAGGCAAAAGCGCCAGCTGCCGCAGCGGTCACAGGAGATGCCGCAGCCGCCCGCAAGCTCATGGCCGATCCTGACGCACAGGTCTTGGTCAAGGCAGCGCGGGCAGCAGGAATGAAGGGCCAAGAGCTAGCACAGTTTCTAGCACAGTGTGCCCACGAAACTGCCAACTTTTCTAGTTTGAAAGAATTTGGCGGTAGCCTGGATTTTAGAAAATATGACATAAAGTTCAACCCAAAAAAGGCCAAGGGCCTAGGCAACACACAAGCAGGCGATGGTGCCAAATACAAAGGCCGTGGTTATATACAGCTGACTGGCAAAGGAAATTACAAACGTGCAGGAGACGCCCTGGGTCTGCCCTTGGAAGCACAACCACAACTGGTCGAACGTCCAGATATTGCTGCCAAGGTGGCAGTATGGTACTGGAACGATCGAGTGGTGCCCAAGGTAACTAACTTTGCGGACACCGCAGCGGTGACCAAACCTATCAACGGTGGCACCAACGGCCTGAATGATAGAATCAACAAGTATGCCGACATAATGGCTCTGATGCAGCAACCAAGATCAACATAACTATGAGAGCTAGCGAATTTGTTACTGAACAAGCTGTGACGGAAGAAATAAATCCCGACTGTTTTGATCCTGCGTTCAATGACACACAAATTTTTGATGGGTTGACGTATCGTGCCACAGTGGAACAAGAGTACGGCAAGCCAGTGCTCACAATCCGGGTTCTGGATGACAACTTTCAGCAAGCAGGTCTTGCCAAATTTAAACAGAGCACTCGCGGTGTGACATCCTTGATCACCAGTTTTCGACCTGAATATCAAGGGCAGGGCCTAGCACGTAACATCTATGCCTATGTGAGAGCCATGGGCAACACTATTGTGCCCAGTAGAAATCAATTGCCACCAGGAAAGGCCATGTGGGATAGTTGGAAGAAATCTGGCGATGCCCGATATTTGATGAAGGATGTGGAAGAAGGATTGAAAGACCGGGTGGCAGGTGCAGCATTGGCAGGTGCCATGGCCCTGGGGGGTGCCGGTGGGGCACAGGCTGGAAATGACAGCACAAACGCCGGATATCATAATCTACCGGACATTGTTGCTCGTATTACTATGACAGTAAACAGCAAAACTATTGAAAAAGAAATCAATCTAGGAACACAATATCAATCTCCCATGGCAGCAAAGCAGGCAGTGACCAAATGGTTGGAAGAAAAAGGTGTGAAAAATTACACAATAAATTTAGAACGTGTAAAATATGTTGATGAAGGACTGACAGAAAACTTTGCTGATGGGAAAAACCCACAAGACAAGGGTGACAGCAAGCGTCACGGCATCAACACAAAAGCCAGTGTAAGTAGTCTACGTAAAACTGCCAAGTCGGGTGGGCGTAAAGGCCAACTGGCACACTGGCTGGCCAACATGAAAGCCGGCCGAGCAAAAGCCAAACGGAAAAAAACCAATGAGACTGTGATTGGCAATCTGCACTTTCCTCGACTGAGCATAGCAGTGGATGATCATGCCATAGATCGCACACGCACACGCGGCATCAGGCCTGCCAGCATTGATCAGAGTTTGCGCAAACTAAATAGCATTGCTGACCAACTGGGCCAGATGGAAAGCAGCAACACAGTATGGGTATATGACGTCTCCAACAATCTGGCCCTGGGCTTGCGGCGTACCAGCAGCCGGGACATGCGTTTCACACTCAAGACTGTGATAGCAGCTAGACCCTTTGACGGACCTACACCAATTATTGAATTGACATGAATCAGGACACAAAAATGAAACTCCTAGTACTAGCACTTGCATTTTCACTCACAGCATGTAGTACCACAGTGCCTGTGGCCATGAAATTTCCCGAAGCACCGGGCCAACAGGCCATGACAGCCTGCCCTGCATTGCAGAAATTAAAAGACGGTGCCCAGCTCAGCGATGTTAGCCGAACCGTTGCCACGAACTACAGTAGCTACTATGAGTGTGCTGTAAAAACAGATGCCTGGATCGAATGGTACGAAACGCAACGCCGTATTTTTGAAGGCGTGGTTAAATAACCGGAAAGAAAACAAAATGAGCACAATACTAACCCGAGATCAACTGAAACAAATGGTCAAGAATCCCCATATCAACCAATGGTATGCGGCCCTGGAACAGTTGTTGGATGATTATGAAATCAACACTCCACAACGTGTGGCAGCATTTGTGGCACAGTGCGCTCATGAATCAGGAAACTTTGTGTTTATCAAGGAAAATCTCAACTACAAGGCAGCCAGCCTGATGAAAACGTTTGGCAAGTATTTTCCCACAGCAGACATTGCAGCACAGTATGCCAATAAACCTGAGCGCATTGCCAACCGAGTGTATGCTTCAAGAATGGGCAACGGTGACGAAGCAAGCGGAGATGGCTGGCGCTATTGTGGACGTGGGCTGATACAATTAACAGGCAAAGACAACTACACATTCTTTGCGGGCAGCATGGATATCTCTGTGGAAGAAGCAGCAGAGTATCTGGCCACATTTGAAGGTGCAGCACAAAGCGCCTGCTGGTTCTGGGAAACCAACAACTTGAATCGCTATGCTGATTCAGGCGATATCAAGGGACTGACCCGAGCCATCAATGGTGGCTACATCGGCCTAGAAGATCGTATCAGTCACTATGAACATGCTCTGCATGTGATGGGAGTATAATACAGCAATGAACATTGGCCAACCACCTATTGCTGCTGGTGCAATGGTCTATATAGATGACAAAGATGTCTGGGCAACTTGTCCTGTAGATTATCTCTGGATCTATGACAAATTGATACTGGCACGTAAAAACGGATACTCAGCTGGCCCAGCTGGCATCCCGGTTCCCAGGCCAGGCTGGTATATTGTGCGTCCCATAACCAACATACGCATGATGAGTCGTGGCGCCACAAAGCAATGGCTCACACCCGCGGACACTGATTCAGTGCCAGATGGTTATTTCTGGACCGAATGGTTTGATGGTCGTCACACCAGTGTGGATTTTCATCATGGCATACAGCAATTGGCAGTGGAAGGATTTCGCAGCAGCGACAGACTTGATAGATTCTGTCGCTGGGAGAGAATTTCAGATCAGCACAAATTTCCACAGATACTAGAAGATCTGTGGCAACTGATGCCCTGGGTCAACGTGGAATATGTGGATGGCAAGATGATAGAAGTACATCTGAGATGGAATGACGATTTTGCCAATCACACAGGTGATATGATATATCCGGTATGGAAAGACGATCCCGAGCCGCAGCCATCAGGCGCAACTTGGTACCCCAGTGCCGGCGGAGATAGACTGGGCTTTTGGATTGTGAATAAATAAAATTTATGCGTGTACACGAAATATTAATAGAATCCAAAAATTCACTCCAACAGTGGCGCAATAGCGAACCTGTGGCATTTGTCAAGAGTCTGACCAAGAAACTGGGACAGCCCGACGAACTCACAGAAAATCGTGCTGTGTGGTACGACAAGGACGGTTTCAAACGCATTGAAGTGCTGGACGAGTATGTGCTGCACTGCTGCCCAGAACCACACTATGATTTTGTGTACAGCACCGTGGATCTGCATGTGCCCAAAAAGTATGTGAGAGTACTGGCAGAATCATCCGAAAGCATCTTGTTGGACCTGTTGAAGAACGAAGTAAGTGCTAGATGTGCCACACTCAGCGCCAATGCAGTCACACTGAACTATGTGCTGGATGTGGTTTCTGGACGAGTACAAGGCAGCAAAGCGGAATACGAAACACGCATTAAACAACTATACAAGAACAAACTAAATCCCGATCCAGAATGGTGGCCAGATGTGACCAAGGAAGTTCGAAAATAATACATGAACATGTGTTACAGGGACATAGCATGACAAAAATCCAACAAATATACGCAGGCATAATCCTGGCTGTTGCAGTGTCCGGCACCTCCGCTGAGCCTACAGAAATTTCACGCACAGTGCCCTGCAACACGCCAGATGTGGTATTTGGGCAGTTGTTACGAGACTACGGCGAAAAACCTCAGTGGATAGGACAAAGTGGCAATGATGTCTTTGTTGTCCTGGTAAGCAATCCACAAAAGAAAACCTGGAGCCTGGTTGAATATAACGGTGCTATGGCCTGTGTGTTGTCTGTGGGAGTCAGCCGGACAGCTCAGAGCACAGGATCCAAAAAATTCCCACAATAAACCGCTAGGTTTTCTTCTTCCTGACCCCGCTTAAATAATAGCGGGGTTTTATTTTGACCTCAAAAATAATAACAGGGAGAAAAATATGGCTGAAAAAACAGCAGAATCACGCAGCGAAAGAGAAGCACACATCAAGGACCGAGCCGGGTGGACCATCACTGTGATCGCCGCACTGCTGGCAGTCAACACCTACATTGCCAACGGATATAGCAGCAGTGTGTTGACCAACACTATCAGGGCAAATGACACCTGGAGTTTTTATCAGGCCAAAAGTATCAAACAAACCATTACCGAAGCAGCTCGTGATGATGCGATAGCACGTAACGATAGTGAAAAGGTGGCCAAATTAACTGCCAAAATCAATCGTTACGAAAGCGAACCCGAAACAGGAGAAGGCAAGCGAGAACTATTTGCCAAGGGCAAGGCAATAGAAGCAGAAAGAGATGAGGCCAAACAACATGGCCCATGGTTGACGTTTGCTGGGTCTACTCTACAACTGAGCATTGTGCTGTTGACTGCTAGCATACTGGCCGTGAGCATGGGCATGTTTTACTCTAGCATAGGCGTGGGCCTGATCGGGGCGGTGTTGATGAGCCAAGGAATTTGGCTGTGGTTTCCATTCTAAAATGGTCAATCGTGATATGTTTGTCAATCATGACAGTGACCAGCGAAGGAAATGTTGACAAATTAAAAAAGAATCAGGCCTGGGTATGTGTGCGTTGGCAATGGACCAGCAGCCCGGTTGACCGTCGAGTGACCTGCATTGAGTGGGTTCTTAAAGATTGTTCCAACCGGTTGTATCCAGAAATATGTAAAAGGGGCGGCTGATCATGGACCCCATCACCATTGGATTGGCGTTTGCCGCAGCACAGTCAGCAGTCAGCCATATCAAGCAGGCCATAGCTCTGGGCAAGGATATCAACAGTCTTGTTGGACAATTCAGCAAGTTTTTTGAATCTTCAGATTCTATACATCGTGAACGAACAAAGTTAAAAGCCAAAGCTACCATACAAGGCAAAACAGATGCAGAACTAGGCCACGAAGCCCTGCAAATTGCCATGCACAGTGATGCTTTACGTCAAGCCGAGCGTGATCTCAAAGACATGATTCTTTGGCAGCTGGGCAAGCCTGACCTGTGGGAACACATGATCAAGGAACGCACTAGACTGTTCAAGGAACGTGCAGAAGCACAACGTGCAGAAGAAGAACGCCAAATGGCGCACAAGAAAAAAATGGCAGACATGGGTATGCTGGCCATGTATTTTCTGGCAGGATGTGTTGTGTTGTTTACATTTAGCATGGTGGGCATTGGCATTTACGGACATATGGAAGAAAAACGAATTTACGAAGAAAAAGTTGCCAAGAGACTTGTAATCATTCGCCAACAACAGAGAGATCGTGACGCTCGTGAAAAGAAAGAAAGAGAAGATTATACCAAGGGATCCAATTGATTTATGTTTGTATAAATATTTAGATACAGTTTGGAAACACATCATATGGCAATAGTAATAGGACCAGGAATCGAAATAGGACCCGGGGTAGCTGTGGAAAGAGGAGCTGTTATATCAGCCAGTCTGGTATACGATCTTGATGCAGCCAACTTTGCAGCCATGCCTGCCAACGGAACAGTGGTTGCTGGCACAGGTACCACAGGTCAACGCACACTCACTGTGGCCAATGCTGGTGCCAGTATCAGCTGGAACGCAGCCAATGGTGGTGTGTTTAGAAAAAGCAACGCAGTGGGCACTGACACCATGTATGGCGGACCCAACTGGAGTACAGGACAAAGTTACACGGTGTTTACAGCCTACAAGTTGTCGGCCACCAGCGCCGGTAGATTGTTGAACACACAAAGTGAAGCCACCAGAGACTGGATGATGGCAGCCTACAACGGTTTTGTGAATGCGTTCTATCCCAACTACGCAGTTAACTTGCCCAGCTCAGGAACAAACACTGTGTGGAACTTTGGCTGGGGCACCTAGAATGCCACTACAGGCCTGGGGCAACTGTACACAGCAACAAACACTCAGCCAGTTGGTACCTCGTTCACAGCCACTAACTTAGGCAGCGGTGGCGGGCCCAATCAGATACGACTGTTCAGTCGTTCAGCGGCCACTGAAGTACAAACTGCTGACATAGGATTTGTCAAGGCCTACAACGGCGTACTCACACTGTCGGACATACAAAGCCTGTACGGCGAATACAAGGCAAGATTTGGATATTAAAAATTAAAAGGAGCCGGAAATGACAAAAGAAAAACAACCGCCAACTAGCGAATCAGACAAAGAAAACGAACATTGGATGAACTCAAAATGGCGTCCTGCAATGGGCTGGATGTACATGGTGGTGTGTTCATTTGACTTTGTGATCGCACCCATACTGTGGAGCCTGCTGCAAAGCTACAGTCAAGGATCGGTGCAAACACAATGGCAACCACTCACACTGCAAGGTGCAGGACTGTTCCACATCGCCATGGGTGCTGTGTTAGGTATTGCTGCATATGGCCGCACACAGGAAAAACTAGGTGGCGCCAACAACGGCGGAATTGCTTTGCCGTCCAATGTGGGCACAACATATACGCCACCAGCAGTGCAACAACCAACTGTGCCAGGTCCAAGAAGCTTTAGCACTGCACCAGCAGCAACATACACGCCTGCACCCAATTGGGGTACAACTCCAACCGCAGCAGATCCGTCGCAGGTTGTGACAGGATTCGGCGGCAAGGCCGCTCCTGTAATTCCACCGTTTCCAGAAAGATAACATATGAAATACACAATCGTTTTAGCCGCAGCATTATTTGCACTCTCTGCCACAGCCGCAGAGACCAAAAAAATCTGTGTTGATGTCAAAGACAAAACCGGCAAAGTAGAAATGGACAAAGCCGGCAAACCCAAGCAAAACTGCAAACAAGTAAAACAACACAAGAAACTTGAAGGCACCGCGGTTCCGAGCAAGAAGTAATCGACTTCACACCTCAAGTACTGTATAATTACTGTACAGGACTTTTTCATGACCGATCATTATGCTGCTCTAGGTGTGGCCCGAACAGCCACCGCAGACCAAATCAAACAGGCTTTTAGAAAATTGGCCAGCACTCATCACCCAGACAAGGGTGGTGACACAAAGAAATTTCAAGAGATCCAGTCAGCTTATGCTGTGCTGGGTGATGCACAAAAGCGGGCTGAATATGACAACCCAAGGCCACAATTTTCAGGCTTTGGTGGGGGTGGCATGAACGACATCTTCAGTCAGATGTTTGGACAAATGCATGGTGCCCAACAAGCCAGACGCAGTCATGTGCGAATGAGCCTGTGGATCACTCTACTGGATGTGGTGCGTGGTGGACGCAGACCCATCAGTGTGGGCACCGCCGACGGCACCTCCACAGTTGAAATAGACATACCCGTGGGCATCAACGACGGGGACAATGTGCAGTATGCTGGCATTGCACCCGGAGGTCAGGATCTCGTGATACAGTTCAGAGTCCAACCACATGCTGAATTTCGGCGTGAAGGACTCACACTACATACCACGCACAAGATCAGTGTCTGGGATCTGATTCTGGGCAGCGATGCCGAAATACGCACCGTTGACAGCAGTCTCCTGGTGATAACCATCCCGCCAGGTTGTCAGCCAGGCATGGTGTTGCGATTGCAACAAAAAGGTATTCAGGATCGTAACGGACAAAAAGGTGATCTAATGGTACATGTACAGGCCCAGATTCCCACCACAATTGCTCCAGAACTGCTGGCAGCAATCAAACAGTATCGCAAATGATCTTGTCAGAACTCTTGCACATAACCAAATAATGCTGTATACTGATACATAATATAACTCAAGGACCAGAATGGCCAATCACAATCCCGAAATTGAACACATTGTAGAACAGGCAGTCAAGCTGGCCCGTGAACGTCGACACGAATATGTGATCACTGAACACCTGTTGTTGAGCATGCTGCGGCATGCACCATTTAGGCGTGCAGTAGAAAAATTCGGAGCCGAAGTCGAGCTCATGGATCAAGAGGTCGATGCTTACCTCAATAGCCTGGCCAATCTGGTCAGCGCCAAAGAAAACGTCCAGCCCAAAAAGACACAGACACTGGAACGACTGTTCAACAGAGCCAATGTGCAGGTGATGTTTACCGGTCGTCGTGCCTTGACCTTGCTGGATCTGTATCTCAGCATCATGAGCGAAACCAACAGTCATGCACACTACTTCTTGCTCAAGTACGGAATCAAGACCAAGGAGTTTGTGGACTTTTATCAAAAAAATCACCTGGCCAACGGCGCGGCCATGGACCAGCAACAGGCCACAGAGATTCTGACAGAATACTGCACGGATCTTACGGCTCATGCTCGTGAAGATCGACTCGAACCCTTGATTGGTCGTACCACAGAACTAGAAGAAATGATTGCTGTGTTGGCACGCCGCTTCAAGGCCAATGTGCTCATGGTGGGTGATCCCGGTGTGGGCAAGACCTGTATCGTAGACGGCCTAGCACAGGAGATTGTGGCTGGACGTGTGCCTGAGTTTATCAAGGGCCACGAAGTCTGGAGCCTGGAGATTGGCAGCCTGCTGGCCGGATCTAAATATCGCGGCGAGTTTGAAGAAAAGTTCAAGGCCGTGATTGGCGCACTGGAAGCCAAGAAAAACTGTATCTTGTTTGTGGA
>Ga0181358_1001632_pt1 | contig 10248 bp, 17 predicted proteins | sample Fa13VDMM110SD_FD_130096 | JGI IMG/M metagenome (GOLD analysis project Ga0181358, IMG submission 130096) | Freshwater viral communities from Lake Michigan, USA - Fa13.VD.MM110.S.D | ecosystem: Environmental > Aquatic > Freshwater > Lake | place: USA: Michigan | collected 2013-09-24
CAGAGAATTTTGATATTAAAAATTATTGTATAACCGAAACCCTTTAAAACCATGAAAAAAGTAATTTTAACATTAGCAACAGTAACAACGTTATTAGTATCTTGTAATGACAAGAAAACAGAAGCAGCACCAGCAACAGATACGGTCAAAGCAGCTGATTCAATGAGCACAGATTCTACAACAGTAGATTCAACACAAATTGATACAACAAAAACAAAGTAATTATTAATTAATAAACAATTAAATCTTATGGCTAGTATAATAAAAGCGAGTATCAACTTAAATGAAATTCCAAAACACAAGATTATCGATGGTAAGAAAGGAAAATACTTACCTATCACAATTACATTAAATAATGAACCAGATCAATTTGGTAATCAAGGACCAGTAATGGTTGAACAGTCTAAAGAAGAGCGTGAATCTAAAGCTGCTAAAGTATATCTTGGTAATGTAAAAGTTGTTTGGACTAATGGCGCAAACGTAGACGTTGCACCAAGAACAGATCAACAACAACAGCCACAAGCGCCATTTCAACCAGCAACAAATTTTAAACAAGAAGAGTTGGATGATTTACCTTTCTAAATTTATAGTATTATAAATTTTATATTATATGTAATGCGTTAAGTTATTTTTTGTATCTTAGCGCATTATATTTAATACGCATTAACTAAATCAAATTAATTTTTCCTATGAATGTAGAGACACAAGAAATCAATGGATTTCAAATTGACAATTTTAATCAATACAAGCTTGAAGAGGGTAAGGCACAAGGTATATGCCCACTATGTTCTGCTGATAGAAAAGGCGAACACAAAAAAGCGAAATGTGCTAGTTATGATTGGGAACGAGGTATTGGTACTTGTCATAACTGTAACAAAACTTTTCAGATGCATACTTACCAAAGAAAAGGTACAAGCGAAAAGGTTTATGTAAAGCCGAATAATTTAAAGTTTGATGAACCTGACTATGCTTATTCAATAGCCGACAAAGTTGTTGATTGGTTTAATAGTAGAGAAATATCAAGACAAACTTTAGAAGAGCTTATGATTACTGATGGCACAACTTTTATGCCGCAAACAAACAAAGTAGAAAACGTAATAGAGTTTAATTATTTTATGGGTGATGAAGTTGTCAACATAAAGTATAGAGACGGACGTAAAAACTTTAAGCTTTATAAAGGAGCCGAAAAAGTATTCTACAATATAAACAGCATCGTAGGATATGAATACTGTGTTATTGTTGAAGGTGAAATGGACGTACTAGCGTTACATGAAGCAGGAATAACAAATGTAGTATCTGTACCTAATGGTGCGACACTTAATAATAATAATCTTGAATACTTAGATAACTGTATAGATTATTTTGAAGACAAAACAAAAATCATATTAGCAGTTGATTCTGATGAAGCTGGACAAGCTTTGCAAGCAGAGTTGGTTAGAAGATTAGGATCAGAAGTTTGTTACATTGCAACTTTTGATGATTGTAAAGACGCAAATGAATATTTATTAAAACATGGAAAAGAAAAATTATCACAAAGAATTGCAAGATCAAAGCCGGTACCACTCGAGAACGTTGTTACATTCAGGGATCTCGAAGACGAGGTTACGGACTTTGTTAAAAACGGGTTTAAGCCTGGATTTCAAGTTGGCTTACCTAATTTTGACAGCATCTTTTCAACTTACACTGGTCAATTTATTACTGTCACTGGTATTCCGTCTTCCGGTAAAAGTGATTTTGTCGACCAAATGGTTGTGGGTTATAATCAGAACTATGGTTGGAAAACGGCATTCGCTTCACCAGAAAATACTCCAGCTTATCTCCACGCACACAAATTAATGCGTAAGGTTTGGCAAGGTATGCCAACCAAAGACGATATTGGAGGCGATAGATGGAACCAAGTAGCTGAACATTGTAATTCAAATTTCTTCCATATTGATATGGAAAGATATACATTAGAGTCTGTATTAAAAAAAGCAGCAGAGCTTGTTAAGCGTAAAGGTATCAAATGCTTAGTCATTGATCCATTTAACAAAGTAAGAGATGTCGATGCTAAGACCGAGGATGTTAATAAATATACAATGGAATACTTACAGAAGATAGAAATATTTGCTAAGAAGTATGACGTACTAGTGTTTATAGTAGCGCATCCTACAAAAATGTATAAAGGTTCGGACGGTAAAATTGAGGAGCCGACAATGTACAATATTAAAGGCGGCGGTGAATGGTATGACGCATCTTATCACGGGTTATTAGTTCACAGAGATTATGAAAACAAAACTGTTAAATGTAAAGTATTAAAAGTTAAGTTCCAAAATCTTGGAGAGAATGGCGCTGAAGCTCATTTTAGATGGCTGCCAGATTCAGGATGCTTTCAACCTATAGAGTTGCCTAATATGTCTAATGAAAAAATGCCTTGGGAATAAATGGGTAGTGGTTTTAAAAAGAAAGAAGTAGTCGATATGGGTAACTACGCTGCATCAGACAAAGAACATACGGCTTATTTGTGGTGTATTAAAAACGGTATAAAGATTTCTCCTACAGCTAAAAATAGTAAAGAATGGTATCTTACTATTGATGTTAACGGTAAAGTAGCCGTAAGCCCTATTACTTATGGTAAAATAGAAATATGGAAACAATTATATAAATTTTATCTGTATTATTATAATAAGTATCATAAGGTTGATGAAGTTATTAAAGATATAAAAAAAGTAGAAGTTAAACCTGAACCTATTAAGGATCAACAACAATCGTTATTTTAATATGATAAACATAGAAGATGAATACAGAGCTCTTATTGATGAAATATTACGTAGAGGACAATTTAAAAAAGATAGAACAGGAACTGGGACAAGGTCTTTATTTGGGAGAACAATTAGTCATGACATGGCACTTGGCTTTCCATTACTCACAGGTAAGAAAATATCATTTAATGCTGCAAGAACAGAATTGCTTTGGATCTTGCAAGGTAGGACAGACTTAAAGTATTTAGAAGACAACGGTGTAAAATACTGGAGACCAGATTATGAACGCTCAGGCAGAACAGACGAACAGTTAGGTCCAGTTTACGGGAAGCAATGGCGCGACTTTAACGGTATTGATCAATTGTACAACTTGGTGTATAGCATCGAAAAAGAACCAACGTCTAGACGTCTGTTAGTTAGTGCTTGGGCACCTCACGAAATGAAAGATATGGTTTTGCCTCCGTGTCATTATGCTTTTCAGGTATATATAAATAAGGATACATTAGACTTGATGTGGATGCAAAGATCTGCTGACGTATTTTTAGGATTACCTTATGATATTGCAATGTATGGTTTATTGTTAGAATTACTAGCTAAAGGTGCTGGATTAAAACCAGGTAAACTTATAGGTCAGTTAGGAGATTGTCATTTATATAACAATCATATAGAACAAGCAGCAGAATATTTATCAAGAACAAACAAAGCTTTACCTAGGATCGAGATGGAAGAGGGTCTACGAATAAGCAAAAAGATGGATGACCGCAGAAGATTAATAATTCCGCAAATCAAAGACATACAAATAAAAGACTACTATCCTCACCCTGCAATTAAAGCTGAATTAAGTGTTGGAAAATAATTTAATATATATATACAATGAATCAAATAATTTATTATCTTTACCATATTCCTGGTAAAAAAATAGGAGTAACACGTAATCTTAAAAGTAGATTAACGGTACAACAAGGGTACCAGCCTGGTGAATATGAAGTTCTGGAAACCAGTTTAGATATTGATTATATATCTGACCGGGAAGCAGAGCTTCAACTACTCTACGGCTATAAGATAGATCGTGATACTTATAAAAGTTTAATGAATAAATTTAAAACCAAAAAACAAATGAAATTAAATGTAACAGCACAAACAACAACATTCCCATGTCCGTTAAATAAGCTTAAGGGGCAACTTATGGATTCAGTAGGTTTTAGTTTTAATACGCCTTACGGTCATTATGTATTAGATCAAAACATGATTGATTGGATTATTAAAAACGCAACTACATCAATGTTTAACGCTAGCAGATGCTTTATTTATAACAAAGCATTGTCAGAATGGCATAAGAGTTATAATTATCCTTTAGATTCAGTAGAAAACATTGATGTTAATGATCATGTTGATATGACAAAAAAAATTAAAGAAATATTAGAAGCAAACGAAGTTAGTAGACAAGAAAAATTAAAAAATTCTAAAGCAGAGTTTAGAGAAACATTTCGCAGGTTTGAAGAAGCAATGACTGAAGCAGAGCGTAGAAAAAGCGAAGATGAATTACCAAATGTTTACGACTTAATTAGACAATGGGCTACTAACAAAGGCATATATGATTGGGGTGATTCAAAAACACAATATATAAAGTTAATGGAAGAAGCTGGTGAATTAGCTGAAGCTATTCTTAAACAAGACAAAGCTGAAATTAAAGATGCAATTGGCGATATGGTTGTTGTATTAACTAATTTAGCGGCGTTAGAAGAATTAAATATTGAAGATTGTATTACGTCTGCATATACAGTTATTAAAGACAGAACCGGTAAAATGGAAAATGGCACTTTTGTAAAAACAGCAACTAAAAGAGTTTTAAATAGTCACTTAACATCCACATTATAATATGAAATCACAAAAAATTAAATTCAGAGACCCCGTAGTACAATGCGTTGTAAACAAGTTTGTTGATCGTTCAGACGTTGGATATGCTAAATATGGCAAAACATTAAGAGACGATCATTCAGACATATATGTATGGCTTAATCATCTTCAAGAAGAATTAATGGATGCGACATTATACTTACAACGATTAAAAGAAGAAATATCTACATTAAGAGAAGAAAAAATGTTACTTAATGAATTACATGATATTGATGCAATTGAAAACGTTAAACAACAGCCACCAGTAAAAGGTAAGCATGTTGTAAAAAGAGGTGATCATTATTCTTTTTTAATTGACGATTTAGAATGGTGTGCAGATTATACTAATCTTAATCATGGCAAATGCTGTAAAAGCGAATAATGAAAAGAACTAAAAAGAAAGGTCCAGTTGTAGCAAAAAAGGTGATATATAATGGTGTCACCTTTGCTTCTGGATTAGAAAAGTATATGTATAAAGCATTAAAAGACGCTAAGATTGATTTTAAATATGAAGGCCAAACATTTGAGTTATTACCTGGTTTTAATTTTAGTAATGATTGTTACGAAAGGCAATCAAATGGTAAAGGCGATTTTATAAATAGAGGTATTAAAAAAGTTCTTAATATAAAATACACGCCGGATTTTATTGGTGAAGACTTCATAATAGAAACAAAAGGTAGGGCTAATGAATCTTTTCCTTTGCGTTGGAAAATGTTTAAGTACTTAATGTCTATAGATAAAGACAATAGAGCGTTATATAAACCACAAAATCAAAAAGAATGCGACCAGACAGTAGAGATAATCCTAAGCAAGCGAAAATAATAGCTAAAAGGAAGTATGCTGAAAGACAAGTTGATAAATTTGTTAAATGGAGCATAGAAGTAAAAGGCAAAGTTAAATATAAAGAATTAATGGAAGTAATTAATATGTACAAATAATGAGAGAAAGAGGTTATACAATATCAGTTGGATTATATCCAGGGTTATTATTCGGTTTTAGAGCATACGAAGAAGAAGATTTTACAACGTGGGTTATTTACTTGCCTTTTGTGGACATCGCAATAGAAATTGACAATTAATGGGATTATTTGATGAGCGCATCGCGTACAAACCGTTTGAATATCCTGAGTATTACACTGAGGGATGGTTGAAACAAGCTCAAGCTTTTTGGTTACACACTGAAATATCGATGCAGAGTGACATTAAGGACTGGAACGAGAAACTAAACATTAAAGAGAAACACTTGGTAGGTAATATTTTACTAGGTTTTGCTCAAACTGAATGTGCTGTTTCAGACTATTGGACACAAAAAATTGTAAAGTGGTTTCCAAAACACGAGATTCAACAAATGGCTATGATGTTTGGATCACAAGAGACTGTGCATGCAGTTGCTTATAGTTATCTAAATGAAACATTAGGACTAGAAAATTACGAAGCTTTTTTACATGAGCCAGCCACAGCTGAAAGATTTAATAATTTAGTTGCTTCTGAGGGAAAAAATACTGTAGAAATTGGTAAATCATTAGCAATATTTTCTGCTTTTGCTGAAGGTGTTAGTTTATATTCTGCTTTTGCCGTGTTATATTCTTTTCAATTAAGGAATTTGCTTAAAGGCATCGGGCAACAAATGAAGTGGAGCGTAAGAGACGAATCATTACACAGTAAAATGGGTTGTCAATTATTCCGTCATATGTGTGATGAAGATAAAGACTTGTTAGAAGCTTGTAGAAACGATGTTGTTGCTGCAGCTGAAACAATGGTAGAATTAGAAACAAAGTATATAGACAAAATGTTTGAGGCAGGTGAAATAGAAGGCATATCTTCTTATGACCTAACACAATTTATAAGAAAAAGAGCTAATGAAAAATTATATGAGCTGGGGTACATCGATTTGGGATCGTATTTCCCATTTAACAATGAAGCAGCGGCTAATCTTGATTGGTTCTATCATCTTACCGGGGGGGTTACTCATACTGATTTTTTCGCAATTAGGCCGACAGATTATTCGAAAGCTGGCGAAAACGAAGACTTTGAAGATATATGGTAATAACAAAAAAACAATTTAATTATGAGTGCGCAAAAACAAAGTAGAGTAGATCAACTAGAAAAAAAGATTGAAGTATTAAAGAAGGCTGTATTGAATCTTATGGAAGAGAATCAACATTTGTCTACATTAAATATAGGTATAATAAAGACTATTGAACTCATGCCGGGTTATGCCGAAGCGATCGCTGAGTTGAAAAACAAAATGGATCCAAAATATGCTGAAGAAAAAGCTGTTGAAGAGCTTGCTGACTTCGTAGATAAATCTTTAGCAAATGAATAAATTCTTATGTTCCGGTTGTGGTGCGTGTTGTATGACAATCGGGACAAAAGGTCTTATGCCAGACAGAGGAGATGGCGCTTGTGAGCATTTAGAAAAAGACAATAAAACCTGTTCTATATATGAGGACAGGCCTTTATTGTGTAAAGTAGATGAATTATTTGAAAGAATGAAAGTTCACAAACCAGAGCTTGATCAAAAAGCATGGAACATATACAACACAAAAATTTGTCATGAACTTATTGACGAATTAAAATTAGATAGTAAATATAAAATAGATTTAGATGAGTACATGGAATGATGAATGGATTAAAGGAGTAGATTATCCTAATTGGGGTGATACGGAAGTATATAAGAAAACTATTACAGGCGGTTATTTAGTGTTTGATGAAACACCAAGAGATGCTTATATGAGAGTTGCTACAACTGTAGCGAGGCGTTTATACAAGCCAGAACTGACTGAAAAGTTTTTTGAATACATTTGGAATGGTTGGCTATGTTTAGCTTCACCAGTGCTGTCTAATACAGGCACAGATCGAGGATTACCAATTAGTTGTTTTGGAATTGATGTCGCAGACAGTATTCAAGACATTGGACAGAAAAATTTAGAAATGATGCTACTCGCTAAGCACGGCGGTGGAGTTGGTATCGGGATTAATCAAATTAGACCCGCTGGCAGTAAAATAACAGGTAATGGAACATCAGATGGAGTCGTCCCTTTTTGCAAAATATATGACTCAACAATTCTTGCAACAAATCAAGGAAGCGTCCGCAGAGGAGCTGCCTCGGTTAATATTAATATTGAACACAGAGATTTTGAAGAGTGGCTTGAAATTAGAGAGCCAAAAGGAGATGTTAACAGACAGTCGCTTAATTTACATCAATGTGCAGTTGTTGGTGATAAATTTATGCGTAAGCTTGAACAAGGAGATGCAGACGCTAGGAATAGATGGAGTAAACTTCTTAGAAAGCGAAAAGCAACTGGAGAGCCGTATATTATGTTTAAAGGAAACGTTAACAAAGCTAATCCTAAAGCATACAAAGACAACGGTTTAAAAGTTCACATGACAAATATATGTAGTGAAATAACATTACATACAGATGAAAGTCACAGTTTCGTGTGCTGTTTATCATCGTTAAATTTAGCTAAATATGAAGAATGGAAAGACACTAATCTTGTATATGACGCCGTATGGTTTCTTGACGGAGTTATGGAAGAATTTATTCAACGCGCAAAGGGATTACGCGGGTTCGAAAATTCAGTTCGATCTGCACAAAAAGGGAGAGCATTGGGCTTGGGAGTACTCGGGTGGCACACTTACTTGCAAGAAAAGGGAATTCCTTTTGAAGGTTTACTTGCTCAGTTTGAAACTAGGAAAATATTTTCGCAAATCAAGATTGAAAGTGAAAGAGCCAGCAGAGCGTTGGCTGAGGTTTACGGTGAGCCTTTGTGGTGTGTTGGTACTGGTATGCGTAATACCCATTTACGCGCTATTGCTCCTACTGTTTCGAATAGTAAGCTTAGTGGCAACGTATCATCAGGAATAGAACCTTGGGCAGCTAATGTGTTTACAGAACAAAGCGCTAGAGGAACTTTTATTAGAAAGAATCCTACATTAGAACAAGTACTTGAGGACAATGATTTAAACACAGATGCAATATGGAATCAAATATTAGCGGACGGCGGATCAATACAAGGTATAGACGAACTTGACGATGTACTTGTAGGTAATCATGATATACCTGTTAAAGAAGTCTTTAAAACATTTAAAGAGATTAATCAATTAGAATTAGTTAATCAAGCTGGTATAAGACAACAGTATATTGATCAGTCAGTAAGTTTAAACTTAGCTTTCCCAAGTGAAGCAACGCCAAAATGGCTTAATACGGTTCACATGGATGCTTGGAAAAAAGGAGTTAAGACTTTATATTATACAAGAACAGAAAGCGTTCTAAGAGGAGATATTGCAGCAAAAGCAATGGATGAAGGTTGTTTGTCTTGCGACGGTTAATGCTATACAACTTTAAAAATAAAAAAGGGATTCACAAACGTGGTCCCTTTTTTTATTATTTATTCTTTTTATAGAATTTTATTATATCTGCATATTCTTTTTGTACGTTAAAACTAGGGCAAGCTTTTGGAGCAAACTCATTATGTCCATGTAGCGTAGCACCTTTGTATATTAACATCTGTTCCATAAGAAACTCATGCAGCGCTTCTTTTTGCTTTTTAGTCCGGGTATCTTTTGGTTTTAAACTCATCTTATCAATACCACCAACATATGTTATACCTATAGATCCAGCATTATCTCCTTGCGTATGTGCTCCAACAATATTAATTGGTCTACCTTTATGTATTGTACCGTCAAGATACACAACGTAGTGATAACCAATGTCACTCCACCCTTGGGCTTTGTGCCATTTTCTAATATCATCAACAGTCGTTTCTCTACCCTCTGGCGTAGCGGTGCAATGTAAAATTATTTTACTTATCGGTCTCATCTTTTTTATTTAGAATGGCATGTCTCATCTTTATTAGTGTATACACTATAGATATTATTAGTAACAGTATTTTCAATACGCTCTCTACTTGGGTGAATGAAATCATTAGTGCTCCTGAATTAATTGCATAAACCTTAAAGTCTTCTATAAAATTTTTCATTATTTGACCTTTGTTTTGCATTTACATTTATTTCCTTTACAACAACATCCTGCTGTATCTTGGTTTTGTTTTGGAACAGCTCTGCCAGAACCATCAGCACTGACAGAGATTTCCATACCTTTAGGGAAGACCGTATTTGATCTTTTTTCCTTTATTGTTAAAGTTATTGGTTTCATTTACCTTCTTGTATTAGCGTAATTTATAGAATCTTTTATTTTTTGGTTTCGTAACTTTGTAGCTTTTGCTTTTTCCTTAGCTTTTTTTCTTTTTTCTTTTGCTAAATACTTTTCATACTCTATTTGTTCTGGTGTTAGTTTTGATTTTCTAACTTGTTCTTGTATGTATTTATCTCTAGATTTTTTTTCTTTTGCTTTTATTTTAACTAAGTCAAGACTATCTTTTGTTACTTGTGGCAAAGCATCATATTCTGCTTGTTCTAAAGACTTCTTAAGATCTCTAGTTGCTTTTGCTTCAGCAGCCTTTTCAGCTTTTTCTTTTGCGTCCGCGGCTTTTTGTTCAGTAGGATCTAAATATTCTTCTTCGTACATCCCTAAACTATATTTGTCCCACCCTAAAGACAACGCAGCTCTTTGCCAACCTTGTATATTTTCATCATCTATAGCTGTA
>Ga0181358_1001634_pt1 | contig 10245 bp, 22 predicted proteins | sample Fa13VDMM110SD_FD_130096 | JGI IMG/M metagenome (GOLD analysis project Ga0181358, IMG submission 130096) | Freshwater viral communities from Lake Michigan, USA - Fa13.VD.MM110.S.D | ecosystem: Environmental > Aquatic > Freshwater > Lake | place: USA: Michigan | collected 2013-09-24
ACATTAAGTAATGTTTGAATTTCTTCAATCTTTTCTTTAGTATCTTCAAACCAATCGGTTAATACTTCACGAGCTGTTGGCTGGGATATCAAATATTCAAGTCGTCTCATTGAATTGTGTAAGTTATCTAACTTAGTTGTAACTAGATCTTTGTAACGCATTATAGTTGGTTTATTAGTTTTGTGATTGTATCAAAGACCTCGTCTAATGACGTTACTCCAGCAGCAATGCTAGTATCATCTAATGTAATCCATCCTAACCTATCATAGTCAGTTGGCATACAAATAAAATAGACTTTCTCGGGAACTTCAAAGGTAGCTATAGGGTACTTAGTTGTTTTTAATAAAACTTCTAACATATCACATAGTGAATCATTAGCAGTAGCATCTACTAACCCATATTCTATATTTTCTTTTTCAAGCTTCTCTAGCAATACCGAACACTGTTCGCAGCCAGGAAGTCCAATTACTCTTAATGTATACATCCTTTATTTATATTTCCTTTTTCCTTTTTTATTATTTCTCTTTATTAATAAAGCGACTTTATGTAAAGATCATCCGGTTTTATTTCCATACTTCCAACGATCGGGATATAAATTATTAGTTACCTCTGATGTATCCATTAATAAAAGTCTCAATAGCACTGATAGTATACCCAGCATCTAATAACCTAACAATCAACTTTTTAACATCTTGTAATGTTTGTAATTCTCTACTTAATATAGCCTGATCAACTTTATCGTCTCCATCAATAGTATCATCTTGATTCCAAGTCCAACCAACCACTGTTTCTTTATTTTCAGGATGATCAACACTAAACCCCTCTTGCTCAATACTACCTTTCATTTTCGAATAATTAGTAGACCTATCATCGTAAGGTTGCATAAGATTCATCTGATCAATAGTACCTCTTTTCAGAAAATTTTTCATCTTAGGAATCTCTCCTGGAGATAAATTATATATACTTTCAACAATGTCAGTTAATTTTACCACGATTATAAATAGTATTAAATTATAGTTGCTTTAGGAATGAAGTTAGCTGTACCAAAGTTAAAGCGGCAATGAGTAATTCCTTTTTGATTATGTTCGTCGCTATACTTAGCAACCATGTACGGCCACCATTGATCACCCTTCTTTAAATCATCAGTCACAGCAAGTGTATTTGCTTCACTAGATCCTTGAATAGTATAAAATCCGTCTAATTCAACTAATTTCAAATGACCTTTACAATTAAGTTGTATATGGTCTTTACTAAAAGGAGTATTTATATTACCAAATACAGCAGGTCTAGCTAAGCTTTCACTCTCAACAATACGTTTAAATCCCTGAGAAGATTTCATCTCACCACCAGTAGCAGTCTTAACAGCATCTATAAAAGAGTTAATCTCAACTAAGTCAGTACCGTTAACATAAGTAGACGTCTTAATTAGACCAGATAATTGTTGAAACCTTTCTTCTTTTATTTGTATAAACACTTTATCATCAATAGAAAGATCTGCCATTAGATTACCAGGAATCTTTTGAACAATGCCTTTAGTAATTTCAATTGGCTCTAACGTACCTATTTTAATCTTAACAGAACCACCATTAGCTTGTAAAGCCTGTGCTAGCTGCTTTTGTAAATTAGATGCTTGTGCAAGTTCACCCTTTTCACCACGACTAACACCCTTTGCAAGTACGATGCTAATATCACTACCATTTACCTTAAAGTTAAATGTTGGGAATTGAGAACTAAGACTACCACTTGCCTTTGCATCAATTACCTCAATGTCATCATCAGATAATTTATATTTAGCCTTAATAAGTTCTTTAAACTGCTCGGGAGTAGTGTTTGGAGCAAATATTCTATCCTTACGACTACCGGCATCTCTTAGATTGGTAGGGTCGGTAGCAACTAATTCGTCACGTACCTTGCGAATCGTAGACAAGCCACGATTTTCTAATATTTCAGTCAATAGGTGTATAAGTTTGATCACATATATAAATAGTCATAAGGATATTAAACAGTGGTGGCGCGTGGCGACTCACCCAGTATATACCAGCCTCATTTACGCATCATCGTTGTACTGCTCAGTGCAAACAAACTTCTTACGATCATATGTAGCTATTCTAGGCATGCCAGGTTGATTTTAAGCAGGTAAATTTTGATTATAATATTTGAATGGAGGGATTTATCACAATTAAAGAGAATCGTCATAATCACGGTACATTCTATAGATATCAGCCTCGCTACCTGGTTTGTGGTAGTACTTGCTTTCAGGATAATATTCTGTACGCATAACATCAGCTGCTTTAAGCATACCAGCTGCAACAACAAAGAAACGAATCCACTGAAAGGTAAGATCAGTTGAATAGCCTATTAGAAAGTGAAACATTACATATAAACCAAACCACGCTGGGAGATATGTGATTGCTCTTCTAAAAGTCATGAATAGGATACAAACCGGTAAGAAGAGTAAAACATAATTTTTACCCTTGGCAGCTATTGCTCTAAGGATTGGCTTGGTGATTGGTTCTTCAATAGAATCAATAAAAAATCCACAAAGCATACCCCATATACCACCCATTGCAAGTATTACTAACATTAATCCAAGAACAATGATAAAAGTACCCATATTCGTTTATTTTTAATTGTGAGATATAAAGGTACGACCTTTTATTATATATAGCAACTTTATTTCCAAAATAATTGAGTCAATATAATTAAGACACCTAAACATAGACAAATGAATGTCTTGGTTGTAATGGGCTCTTTGAATAACAAACTAGCCATTATTGTAAACACAATAACACCAATACCAAAACCAATTAAACGTGATGGCCATATTGCACCCCCAAATGCTAATACAAAATGTTTAACTGATTGCATAAACATATAGGAAATAGGTATACCCATTAGGACAGTAAGCCATACGTTTTGTTTCATCCATTCAAACTTGAGCTGCCCTTGTAATTGCAGAAAGGTGAAACATTGTGCCACTACACCCCATAATACTCCATAAAATATATTCATATATATTAATTTAGAATTGAAAAATTTTACTCACCGTGCCATTTAGAATCGATTATTTCGCTTTAAAAAGTTTGAGAAGGAACTATACTCGCCGTGTATTCTGTATTGATTTACGGCGTGGTTCCTACACCTAGATACCTATCTAAATAAGGGCTTTCAATATTGATTATACATTTATAACTATCCTCACTAACAAATACTAGATCATTACCAAACGGATCAGATATATCGTGTGAGAATGTAAATCTTCGGAAATTTCCTGTCTGGTAATTCTTGATTACAAATTGTTCTTTTTGATTTGGAAAAACGGAGCGGTGATATCCTTCGGCGTCATACAAATCCCAACCATCCCCATAGAATGTATTTTCATCCTTTACCCATCTAAAATTTCTAATGTCATAATGTATTGTAGTCATATTATTATTATTTAAGGTATATATTCCTATAGGTGGAAAATTGTCAGGAATCTAAGACAGCAATCAGCGACCCTGTATCCCGCTGATATCGCGGTACCAGGTGTAATTACGTTGGGTTCATGATGCTCTCATGTAGCAGCATGTTGCTCTCATGTGGGCTCGTCATGCTCTCGGTTGTCACCCACTGTCGACGCAGGCTCTACCGTACCACTCTCTACCTCACCCATCTCCCACACTTAGCCTTACCATTTGCTGCCTGCCAGGGTGTAATGCCTCTGCTACAGCTAGATAAAGCTATAATAGCTATAACTACTGCAAGGATAACTATTTTGGTTACTATTAACTGTTTCATATGCTTTGATTGTTTAGAATGTAAAGGTACTAAGCTTCTTCCAGACTAGCAACAGGCTCCGAAACAAATACTACCTCTGCCTGTATGTTGATTGGTCTGTAGGCTTTAATGTTCTTCTGTACAAAGCCTGGTGAGCAAGGACACATACTACATCCACACCAATTGCTCCAGCTCCAGTCCTTTATGTCTGTGCTTATGGATAGCTCTGGGTACTTGGTTGCTACCTCTCTCAGGATGCTAGGCAGCACTTCTTTCTTATAGTAGTTGTGTGGACGGCTACGACGGTTGGCTAGGTTCTCTAGTAAGGTCTCTCCGGACACCCAGAGGTATAGTTTGTTGGACTCTTTGTAAGGTTCCCCTTTACGTTGGTAGCTATACTCCTGTGATGCTTTTACTGACTTGATGTTGTAGTTCATGGTATGATTGATTTGGTTGTGGCCTAAAGATACTGACTGTTTTTCTATCTAGCAACTTTATATTCCAATAATATCTTCTTACTCCAGTTCTTGATCTTACTCTGACATATGCATGCAGTCCTTCTTCCTCTTCGTACTCTCTTCATTCTCTCATAGGTCTCCCCGCATCCCCCACACACAGCTCTGTACTTCCCTGCAATGGTGACTGTGTTCTCCTTTGTGTAGCATCTCTCGTCTCTGCATCCTATCTCTCTGCACTTGGCCTTCCATACTGCATCGTGATGATGCCCAGGAGTGAGTGCGTGAGCGATCTCATGAAGGATAGTATCACGTACCTCTGCTTCATTGTTTACTAGGGTGAGTGGCTGACTAAGTCCAATCATCTTTGATCCGTACCTGCATACTCCGAACCTTATCTTGGCTGTGTCATACTCGAATCTCCATCCCTGTTCTGTGAGCCCGTGCTCGTTCATTAATTGTTTAGCTAACTGTTGTGCGTGTAGTAGTATCATGCCTTTGATTATTTAGGACCTAAATATAAGAAGAAGGGTACGGACTAGCAACTAATACTTTTGGTCCTCTTTCACAATAACACCATCAGCCATAGCGAGACTTATGATGCTTACGATCATCCAAGCTAAGAACAATAAAGAGGATAAGATTACGATTGCGATCTTGACAATGTCCCAAGGCTGAGACATCTCATACTTCATTAGGCTAAAGAAAAGGAATGAGAACAATGTGGTCAATAGCATTAAGGTTTCTGATTTCATAACTTTAATTTTTAGATTTGATTGATGATGTAAAGATACAATGAGTGATTCAGATTAGCAACAGCCTTTCTCAATTATTTCAAAAAGATCTACACCGACCACCACCCCTAAGTTACGACCGTTGTCCCACTTCACATTAATAATGTCCGCACCGGAGTGATAAATTGTACCGTACTGTCCGGGCTCGACAGGAAGTGGATCTTCAAACATTTGGATGAGTCTGATGCGCTTGCCAACAAGGCTTTCTAATAATACTGTCATGGCGTTTAATTTTGTTGCATAAAGATACCACCCTACAATGAGGGTGGCAACTTTTTCACAAACTTTTTTTAAATTTTATTTTAATTTTAAAAGCCCAACAACTCAGAATACTCATCTTTATTCTTTGTATGTTTTATCGAATTCTTTTTAATCTTCTTAACACCTTCACGTTGTTGTAGTTTTTCTAAAGAGTCAGCTATCCTTGTTAACTGATTTACAATGTCGGGTAAAGTTCCTTCTATAAGTTTTCTACCCATTAAGGTTTCATGTAATTGTGTCATATGCTTTGATTGTTTAGGATATAAAGATCCTACTTTTTAAACACTATGCAACTTTTTTTTATTTTACATCCACTATTTCCAATCCATTTGCGTCTGTCTCTATTTCAGAGTCATAAGCATCCGCTTCGCCACTCATAATTAAATGGACTGCTTCTTCTTCTGTTGTTGCTTCTACTTCATAGTAGTCAAATTGAACAGAAGGCATTGATGTTGTAATTTTAAATGTTGGCATATGTTGTTTTTTATTTACTGAAAAATATGTTGTCTATCTAAATTATTTATAAAGACTTAATCCTTGATCCATACCAAAATCAATTCCAGCATGAAAAAGACATAAAGCATCTACACCACTTGTTAATGTGATTTGAATTTTAACATGATCCATTTCCTCTAAAATAACTACCTTATCTCCTAATCTTTTCTGTATAAACGGTAACCGTTCTTTGGTTGTAAAAAGTTCTACTGTCATAACTTTAATTTTTAATTGTGAGCCCTAAAGATACTACTTTTTAAACACTATGCAACTTTTTTTTAAACAGAAAAGGCCCACCTTCCGGTGAGCCCCTTCCTATCATCAATCAAACCTTATGCCATTTGTTCTGCCAACTGCCACAACTCTTGATTTAACTTCAACCCTTTGTCCAAGCTAACAATTGGTCTGGCGGTTCTCATCCTACCCCTAGCATCCACTAGCAAGTTACCTCCTGTGATCACTGCCTCCTGTATCCTATTGAACACTGTCCAAAGGTTATTGGGACGATCTGTATCTCTGCGTGGAGTAAGGATCGCTGCAACCTCTTCCGGTGTTGCCTGACGTCCTGAGTTACGCAACCCATAAGCTTTACTGGCTAGGTCACTCATCTCTACAGAAGTCAATTGTCTAGCTGCAAAGGTGTTGATCTTAGTCACCACGTTAGGTAAGCCAGCGATCATCTCATCGATCGAAGTCCTAAGAACATCAAAGCTGTATCCTGAGTGACGCATGTTGATGCCTCCGAAGTCGTGAGACTTAATTACCAACCCATTACTACAAACCATTCTAAAGATCCCCACCTCCATACGGAAGCGGCTGGTACCATCCGATGAGTTATACAAAGCGATCTCAACATTGTTCACATCTCCTTCAGAATTGATCTGGATGTTGGGATTGAACAAACGTACTAGGTGCTTACCGTGTAACTGCTTTCCCTCAGACCTGTACCTTGGGTTTGTGATGCTGCGTACCTTCCAACCTAGCGTATCAAGATCTGTAAGGATCTGACTAGTGGGGATGAAAGAGTAGCGAGCGCTCACACGAGCGGATGGAGCTGTGGCGAATGCCTGAGGCAACTGTGACCTAAGCTGGTCAAGCGTAATAACTGGAATCATAATATTAATTGGTTTAATTGTGAGAGATAAAGATACGACATTTAGTAACGCGCGGCAACGGATCCGGCAACTTTTTTTAACCCCATCTCTGAGTGAAGATGTAGTTCTTTGGACCACCGGCAATGGTCTTCTTGGCAGTCACGTCACCACCTTCTGAGCTACCACATAGATCAACATAGCTAGGTACAGTCTCTCCGTATGCGTCGAAGGCTTTGTCAACAGCATCCACCAGCTCCTCTGGCCAGTTAAACCCAAACTCAATTGAGTAAGTTATACCACTGTTGTAACCGTAACGCTTAACGGTGCAAGGGATCTTAGCTGCTTCGAGGCGAGCTACGATCTGTTGAAATGTCAATTTGATAGACTTCATAATAATGTGTTTTGATTGATGGTGTAAAGATACGAAGGGGGATCCATCCTAGCAACAGATCCCTCATATATTTTTTTTCGTTCATTATTTACCACCAAACCGCCACCACCATAGCATATCTTCCTTTTCTATAGGGGGGTAGTCGATCTCCATGTAGTCGTTAATGTCGTACAAGGGGTTGTAGATCACACCTTCCAGACTCATTATGATCTTGTAGGCGTAGTCCCTCTGGAAGCTCCCTGTCTCGAACTCCGGGTTGTCTAATAACTGTTCTGCTTGGTCGATTGCTTTAAGGATCGTGATGTGAAGCTGGCGTAGTTGTTCTGCTGTAGTCATATGTTTGATTGTTTAGGATGTAAAGATACCACCCTGTTTCCAGAGTGGCAACTTTTTTCACAACTTTTTTTCAAAATTATTTTTGCACAACTGTTGCTTTATGTTATGGTCGGTAGGAACTTTATAAGTTCTTATCCTATCCTATACCCCCTCTCACATCTCAACTATACCAATTTGAGTTGAACAGCTCTAACGTAAGAGACATAATTCCCAGTCTTCAGATTTAAAAAGCTTGCCTTGGTCTTACGGCCTGGGTACTTCGAATCGTACCTGATCGCTTCCTTGATCTCTTTCTTCAACGATCCATCTACTGCTACCACAACTCTTTTATTTTTCTCGATCGCTTTGATCTCTGCTGCGGTAGGTAACTCAATCGTTAGCTCAAGGTCCAGACTGTCTGGTATAGCGTCTATATTTATTTGACTCTTTACTTTGTAATACTTCACACCGTTAAGGTACAGATACTCCTTCGGCTCGTGATTCCCGTCAACACATTTGGTACTGTGTAGAAAGGTCATGCCATCAAATTTAACTCTTGTTGTTGTCTTTTTAATTGTGTTCATAATTTTTATTTGATTGTTTAGTGTGGTGATTTATAATGGAATCAGATTGCACCTTAGGCAGATACTTGCACATATATTATTTTATTTTTTATTTGTAATAGTTTTAAACTGACAATAATTTTCTAATTCGTTTAAAGGTATTCTTTGATTGTTGGAACTATAATAACCTTGAACTTCATAACGTCTAATCCAATTCATAAAAGCTTCCTTAGCTTTTTTCATACTTCTGTAATATGGATTTTGAAATTCGATAGTGAAACCGTCTGGACTTATTACTTGATATTTTTTCATGATTGTTTTTTTGTTCGGTATAAAGATATAACAATTATATCATTCCACCAAATATTTTTCAAATATGCACAACTTGATGTGACCCAACTAGGCAGCTATTACGAAACCTGTAGTGTCTTTTCTAGCCTTACCTTTAGCTCTGAGGCCAATTACCCATCCGCCTTTTGGATCCTCAAAGCGAACATCACTTTCGTCTCCATCGTACGTATAACTTTCCTTCCATGACTTAGGAAGTCTTTCACCTTTCTTCGTATTAAATACTGCGGCAACATTTACTCCTAACTTCAGAGCCGCTTCACACTCTTTATCATTTGATTCATTCTTACTAAATGTGAGGTGATAGTTTGCAGGTCTATCCTGAGTTAGTCTGCTAAAGACTTTTGTGTAGTCATAGAATTGTACATCAGGAAATTCATCCATGATTCCGGTACGTGTCCATTCAATATCAGAGGTGCCGTTCAATCGGATGGCCGGCTTCATGATTTGTTTAGCAGCTTTTCTAACTAAAGCTCTAATATCCTTACGAAGCTGATCCATGAAATACACTCTGTCTTCGAAGAATAGTTTTGTCTTGTTGACACGTGCTTGCTGTACTGTACTGAAAGCTCCCATACCGGCTGTGTAAAGACAAGCATCGGTACATCCTGCAGATCTTCTAGGACAAACTTCGTAGCCAGATATCTTCGCTGGCGCAAGGTAAAGGATGCCGGTTAGTATTCCTAACTTCTCTCCCTTAGTAGTTTTGTAGTTCTTTGTTGATAATAGTTTCATGTGCTTTGATTTAGAATGTAAAATTACTACCCTATATTCAAACTAGCAACTTTTTATTAATATATTTTTAATGATTAGCGATTCTGATAAAACGAACCACGGTGCCCATACTTACTTCCAACCTTAAACTCAATCATCCAGTTGTTGTAGTCCTCTGTGGTGTAGGACCTCTCTGGGGGTAATGATGTAGGTTTAGGTACTGATTTATCTTTGGCTTTTTGTCCAAATAGTAATGCTAAAATGTACTTCATATTATTTGTTTTTTGGTTGAGCCTAAAGATACGCACGTGTTGTTAAACTACCAACGATTTCCTCAATTATTTTTAAAATAAAAAAAGATCCCTTTTTAGGGGGATCTTTGTCCGGCAGGCGGAAAGCCGCAGCGCCGGAGATCAATCAAAAATCAAAGCTTCGTCTACGAGAAGACCAATGGATTGCGGTCCTTCACTAAGCGGTAAGCTGTATTAACGATTGTATCGTTGTTACGCAAACCACGCATTGTCTTTGAAATCATGTCGTAGCTGTAACCGGTGCGGGTTGCTACTTCATTAAGGTCTCCTGTTTTCATAGCATCTCTAAATGCTACTACTTTAAAAATTGTCGGTAAATTTCTGTACGCCATAACTTTTTTGATTTTTGTTTTAAATTGTTAATATATAATAAAGGTACGAAACTCTTTTTAATCTAGCAACTTTTTATAACTATATTTTTTAGATGAAATAACAACCCTGTGCCATCTCTCATCCTTTCCAACAAAACCCTTGCAGCAACTCTATGCTCCGCATAAACACTAATATCGTGATCTTCAAACTTTCTACCGTATAAGTGTACGACATGTTTCTGCAGGTTAGGAGTATTCATCCGGTAGTACTTATTGTACATGTCAATATACACTTCTTTAGTCATATGATAGGATTTAGGTAAAGGTAGGGATATAAATCCGAACTAGCAACTTTTTTTAAAAAGGACCGGCCCATGCGACCGGTCGCTATCAATCATCAATCAAAGTCTAAACGATTTCTTCTTCTATTAATA
>Ga0181358_1001635_pt1 | contig 10244 bp, 2 predicted proteins | sample Fa13VDMM110SD_FD_130096 | JGI IMG/M metagenome (GOLD analysis project Ga0181358, IMG submission 130096) | Freshwater viral communities from Lake Michigan, USA - Fa13.VD.MM110.S.D | ecosystem: Environmental > Aquatic > Freshwater > Lake | place: USA: Michigan | collected 2013-09-24
TGTTCATAGCTAGTAGGGTTTTTACCTGTTCTTAATATATTAGCTGCCCAAAGAGCTGCCTGCACTTCTCTTGGAGCTAGTCCAAGTTCACTTGAAAGTAAGTTGACAAACTCTTTAGCTCTTTCAAACTCTGCCTTATTCTTTGGGTTTACTTGTTTTTTATTCGGGTTCTTACCCATTATAATAGACCAGACATGCATGTCAACGGCTATGGCATCTTTGTCACCAGTAATAGCCTTGAAGAAGTTATACATCTTGTCAGACTTTATTCCTTTTCCTTGAAGGAAGTCTGTAACATATCCGTAGTACTCTGCAACGCCAACAGGCTGCTCTCCTTTATATATCTTCTCTGCGTTGTTTATAGCAAGAGCTACAGTAGTAGCACTATTAGCAGCTTGAGAAGAAAGTGGAAGCAGAGAGAGTACATCTTCAGAGTATTCGCCAAATATGTTATTAACGTAGTTAGATATCCCGTCGTACCAGCTTGTCCAATCTATAACCTCATTAACAATTTCTTTAGCCTCTGATATATTTAATGGTATATTCCCTCTATTAAATAACTGCTTTAATTTTTCTGATGCAGAATTTGTTCTCTGCTGTTGTTCTTTATTTACAGCTTTTTGGCTTTGGAATTTAGGTTCTATCTTTTGAAATGATGGCCCTTTCTTCTCAAGCAACATAAGTCCCGTTGCAGAAACTCCAGATGTGGGGAATACGTTCAACTTTCTATCCTCCTCTACTGCCATACCTGTTGTAGGATCAGCAAACCTTTCCTCCCACTTCTCCCTCTCTTGAAGTATGTGTACGGTTGTTTTGTTGCCAACCTGGCTTCTAATTGCCATTGGGTAAGACTCGTGCTGATTTGACTTAACAGGCTCAACCTTTCCTTCTATTTCTATAACAGCATATACCTCTCCGTTTTTAGAGTTCTTTAGCATGGGTTCAGACAACATATCTGATAAAGACTGAGTCACGTTTGTAGCTGAAAGCTTATACCCATTATCTATCTTTCCTTGTTGCTTATAAGCCGCATTCAATATGCCTTTGCTAAAGAATTCTCCAAGGTACTGCTCTGCATTTGTTCCCTTTACTGATGCAACAATATTTGATATAAACTTCAATGCAAATAGCTTTCTATCTGCAAATGTTGAGTTTTCTGGGTTCAGCTTATTTGCTATTATACTTTTTACGGCATCAATTGTAACGGGAACATCTTTTCCCTTTACTGTTTTCGACTTTGGTATATTAATACCAAGGCCTACATTCTTTAAAACATATACCGGATTTCCCTTTTCATCAAATATGTCATTCCCGTTCTTATCCTGCTTTTTTACTTTTTTCTCTTCTACTACAGCAGCTGCACTAATCATTTGATCAATGACGGACTCTTGCGATAATCCGGGTATGTTATCCTTTGAAAACCGTGTAAAGAATTCTACGACACCGTTTGATGCTGTTGTACTTGAGAGTAGTTTATTTGCTGGAGCAGAAACAAGAGCTAGGTATATCTTACCGCCATTGCTTTCTATCATCTCATTCAATGTTTTAGCCATTGAATTTGCTGCATTGTCCGTACTTGCCCAGAAGTATCCATCCTCGTGGAACCTTATAGGATAGAACACACCACCCTTGCCTTCAATCAATATTTTACCATTCTTGGATATTATACCAGTGAATGCGTTGTCTGGTGAGTGAAGCATCATTCTCTTTCCAATGAAGTCATCCAACACCTTATCTTCTGTTATGAACCCAGCCCTTTTAAGATTCTCGAACTGCTCGTTGTTCTTTATGTACGTAAATGTGGTCTTTGTCTTTTTATCCTTAAAGTCATTGCCTAGCGAGAACTGTGCCTGCCTATTAGATATAGGAGTTCCGTCAGCAGTTTCATACCCACTAGGCTGCTTCATAAACTGAGACAGTTCTTCAGATTCTATAGCCGTACCAGTGGTGAACTTCTCTGTGATGAATTTTGCAAGGTTAATCAGCTCTTCATTGCTTGTTGCGTCAACCATTGTAGACCCTTCGCCTATTCCAATGCTCTTAAGCATATCCTGAATGAACGCCTTAATCTTCTGGAAGTTTGATGGGTTGATAACAATACGGCCATCTGCCACGCCAGCAACGAAGTCTGTTATAGCCTCCTTCTTTTGAATAGTGTCTCCTTCGTAAGTCTGCCTTGCTTTTGCAATTATCTTAGCTGCACCTGGAAGTGACTCAAGCTGTTTAAACAGAGCGTTTATGACAGCAGGATTGTTTTCACTAAGGAAGTCTAGTACTGGGTGGAAACCTTCATGAAGCATAGTGTCTGAAGCGATCTTGTCCATGTTTAGATGGATAGATCCATCGTCTGCCATGTAGAACCCTCTTGCTTTAACTTCTTCTATAGATCCGCCAGCCTCTAAAACAGCTCTTGCAAAACTTTCTTGGCTGTGTATGTTGATAGACAACGTAGTTCCCAGCTTGGTAGCTATACCACCTATTGCATCAAACACTTTCCTAGCATCGTTGATTACCTTTCTCTGCAGCTTATTGAGTCCACTTATGTTATATACGTCATCAATATTGTCAGCAGTAAACCTACCGTACTTAGGCGTTGTCTGGATTATCCTTGGTGCTATTTTCCTTTTCCCCTTGCGGCTGACAGGGCGATTGCTAGGACTTGTTTGAACGGGCGCTGCTTGTGTCCCGGCTTCTTCAGTTCCCTGATATTCGCTGACACTGCTTGGCTCTGCGCCTTCTTCGATTTCCCTTTCGCTTGTTTTAGTGGCATCTTGTTCTGTTTTAGTGCTTTCAAATACTGTTGCTGTCTTTTGTCCGTTAACGTATAGTTGAGCAAGTCTGCCCATACCATCTATAATCTTGCCGTCAACCATTACGGCTGGGATGTTCTCAGGGTTAGAAAACTCTTGGTTGTACTGACCCTGCTTCTGTCCTCTTACCTCCTCTACTCTTGCCCTAAACTCCTCAGATGTTTCATGCAGATCGTCCAGATCAACACTGTTTGTGATGAACATCTTGTTGAACATCTTCAACATCTTTTGAGTGAGTGTTGATGCGTTCTTGTCTCCAACCTGGGCAATGGTATTAGCTGCATCCATTCCATCAAGCTCAATACCAACCTCTAATGGTTCTACATTGATTAGCTTTTGAGGCTTAGGAAGAGACTCGTTAATTGACTTCTGCTGCTGCTTCCTTTGGTATGCGCTATCAAAAGCATTCACCAGCTTTGTTAGCTGAGGCTTCTTTATGTCGCTGATCATGTCTCCAAGTACGGAAACAAGAGTCTTAGGGTCTATCTTACCTGCATACATTGCAAGCAATGACGGAAGCTTTGCTTCGGCCTGAGTCATCTTAGGCCCGGTATACTTTGGAGGAGTAAACTCCATTCCTATGAACGATGGAGAAACGCCCTTAAAGTCATTGAAGTCTCCAAGCTCAGTTATTGCTCCACCATCTTCCTCTATCACAAGCTTGCCGTTCTGTACTGCAAGTGTTCCTTCTGTAGTTACCCTAGCAGGGAACCTACTCAGCGTAAACGTACCTTTCTGGCCAACTAGACCGTCAACTGTTGTTGAAGATGTTGGTTGAGCAGGTACTCCTAGCCTAGCCCTAAGAGCGTTTAGGTTTTGCTCAGATTGAGTGTATTCTCTAATACCACTTGAGTAGTTCTTGTTTAGTGACAAAAGCCTCTTGCTTACGTCTCCAAGAAGTTCTCCAGCCTTTTTATCGTAGAACAACTGAACCCTTGCGTCACCCTTTTTAACATCTTGAGAGAATGCACTATCATCCAACATCTCACTGAGTTCATCGTGCGATACAATATATCTATCACCATCTCTGTCGTAGACCTCTGCGTAGTTACCGTTCTTTGTCTTTAAGAAATCAGCAGCTGCCTGCTTAGAGTTCTCAAGCCTCTTATTAGCTTTACCAAGCGCCTCTTCTTTCGCCTTATCATCCATCTCCTGAGCGTCTATATTAGCAACGGATTCCTCCATTGTTCTAACATTTGCCATCAACCCAGCGTATGTAGACTGCTGCTTCCTATTTAATCCAGATGCCTTAGCTTGATCCGTGTCTGATTTTATCTCAGCCATCTTGCCTTTCATCTGTATAGAACCTTCCTCAGTAATCATACCGTTATGCCTCATTGCTTCAAGCGCTGCCTGATTCGCATAAAGGCCGTTTGTAAGTATATTTCTTGTCAAAGCCTGTACAGGCGCATTTGCTACACGACCAACCCACTCTGGAAGGAATCCCTCACCCTTAGCTGCTGACTCTCTAACCGCTCCAGGGCCTCCCATTAAAGCTATTGTTGGGGCAACGCTTAATGCAGTTGTATATGCATTCTTAATGTCATACAACTTGCCATAATCAAACCTTCTGTTTTGTGCAATAGCCTCATCCTGTTCGTTTTGGATCATCTCCTCAGGAACCTCTGTTATCATCTCAGCACCAAGACCAGCGCCATACCTCTTTAAGAAGCTACCTGACCCGTACTTACCAAGAATACCACCCATACCGAAAACGGTTAATGGGTAGCTTGCAAGATAACCACCATACGTTCTGTTAGCCCTTTTCTTAGCTTCTTCTGGGTCTAAACCCTGCTCTAATAATGCATTGTAGTTTTCTCCAGTTGCTTGCATAACCTGATCAAGCCAAGAAACTGTACCACCAGCTAGAATTGGAACTATAGCTGCAGTACCTACTCCTCCAGTTAATCCAGATACAACGCCTGCTGTAACCATACCAGGAGCCATTCTTGAAAGCTGATCACCTGTATATGCCGTTATTTTATTTATATCAATTAAATCCTTTGCCTTGTCTATCTTTATTTTAGGATTCTCAAACTTCTTTGATAGATTAGCGGTAAAGTCTCTGAATGCTGTGGCCGCCTCGCTGTCGCTATTCATATCAACATATGATGCCATGCTATTAAGCCATCCAGTTAACCCTCTTCCGAAAGAAGATGTAAACCTTGTAACGGCATTAGGCAATCCACTTGTTGGAACAAATCCAACCATTGCATACTTAAGCGCGTTCTTATCGTCGTTTAGAGACGCAACAGATTCTTTCAATAAATCAGCAACCTTCTTTGCGTCAGCCTGACCAGATATATTTAAGGTGCTTATAGCCTTATCGTAATCAGATTGAAGCTTCTGAGATAGTTGATTGTACTTTCTTTTTGAGTTAGAGAATTGCTTAGAGTAGTCATCAAACAAAGTTGCAGACTCTTGCTTATAAGCAGATTGAAGTTCCTCCTGAGAGGTAAAGTTCTTTTGGAATTCAGGGTTGGTGTATTTAGCCGTAATATTTTTTGCTACTTGAGCGTATTGATTATTTAATTGACTAACCTCTAACTCAGCAGTCTTTGATATTGTATCAATCTCAGAAGACACCTTATTGGATATAGATTGAGCCTTCTTTGTATACTCCTTGTCTATATTCGTAAAGTTTTCTGGAAGCGTAATGTTCTTTTTCTTTGCTATCTCAGCAGCTTTCTGCATGATCTTAGGCTCGTCCATCTTATAAGAAAGATTAGACGTAAGCTTGCTCATAAGGTATGTCCCAAACCCGGTATTTGTAGCTTCAGGAACCTTTGATCCTAAGTACTTCCTAAGCTTTTGTTGATCCACAAAATCAAACCCGTCTATATCTTTTGACCTAAACTGATCTACATTGGCCTCAGCATCCTTTAATAGGTTGGTATAAGTAGCGCCCTTTAGGAATGTTTGTTCAAACTTAGCTAGGTCTTTTGACGCTTGATCGTCTACTTTTGCAGCTTCATCATACCTATCCTGCTGTCCTGCAACAGCTGTTGTTGAGTATGATGGTATTGGAGTATTTAATACAGATGCTTTTTCTTTCTTTTTTTCTATTTCCGTAAATTGCTCAATGTCTGATTTTGCTTTCTTAGGCTGACCAGTTATCATTGTTGACTCAAGCTGCTGCTGGAACATTGGGAGCCCCTTATCTGGAGCTGGCTTAGGTACATTAACCTTATAGTCAGAGATTTTATCAACAAACTCAGGAGCTTTCTTTACAAGCCTATCTAATATCTGCTCATCAGTATAACCAGACGACTTTGGTTGTGTGGCACGAATCTGCGCAATTACCTCTGCTTTTGTTAATTTCCCGTCTGGCATCTTGAATGAATTTTGATAAGCAAATTTAAGCCTTTATCTCGTTCATTCATCATTAGAATATGCTAGGTACTTCTATGGTGTTTATATCTTCATCATCATCTGAAGCGCTCTTCTTGGCCGTCCCTGGGGTTTCTGAAGTAATCACCTTTATAAATCCTCCAGGGGTATACGTATTAACATAGTTCTGTGTCTGCCCGTCATTTGTTGTTACCGTAACTTCACCTGTTGCTTTATTTAGGGTAGCTTTTACTATTTTACCTTTATTGAAAGTAGTTCTAGATGCTCCATAGTATCCTTCAATCAGGTTTTTTGGAATGTCTATAGTCCCACTGCCACCCATATTCTTCTTTAACCATGGAGTTATCTCCCTATCTGGCTCAAGGATGTAGGACGTAGAACCCTTTTTTTCACTAGCTCTTCTTTCTGCTGTAGCAGCATTTCTAGCCTGTATTTGAAGAGCTTTATCTTTATATTGATTAGAAATTGTATTATCTATCTCTTGCATTGAACGCTTGGTGAAAGCATCATCCAATTGTTGGTCAACAAGGTTTTCCTTGCTCATATTGTACGCGTAGAGTACGGATGGCGTAATATCAGCTTCAGACTGAACCGATGGCATTCTTGTACTAATATCAGCAAGAAGTTGATCCTTGTCGCTTTGCTTCATTTGATCAAACTGTCCCTTTATCGCTTTCATATCTCTTGTTAGAGCATTACCAGTCTTGCCTGTTGATGAGTACACATCTAATGCCGTTACTACCTGCCCCATTGGGAGTGACTGGTATGTGTTAACCTTTCTTCCAACAAGCGGCTTGCCCATATATGTTCCCTGATCTACTGGCTCTACTACCTCTTTCTTAGAAGGTTTTATTCTCATTAAGTCGAATGTCTTATTTAGATCAGCCATGTCTAGGTCGTCTGGCTCTATCTTGAACGTGTATGCAGAAGGAATCTTTGGTAAATCTAACTGGTCAAGATCTGCACTAGTTAACGCTGTAGCGTACTGAGAAACTTCGTTTGGCAAGCTATACCCTTTTTGCATAGCATATTTAGCGACATCAGCATATTCTGCAGCTAGATTTGCTCTATTCGATGAGTTTGAGTATACTTTATTCAACTCTGCAAGAGAGTTATCCATCATTGCTTTTGATGTAGCCAAATCCTCAGCCTTACCACCACCTCTATTTATTTTTGAGAATGTCAAAGCTGATTGCTTATATTTATTATAAGCTTCAGTAAACTTAGGTATATCCATCTGGTATAACTTACCAGGCTGGTAGGTCTTAAGAAAGTCGTCAACTCTTGCCTCAGCGATCTGGTCGTCTTGCTTCTTCTGTTGCGCAGCCATTTCTAAGCCTCTGGATATGCCAGCGGTAAGCCCTGATACGTCTACGAATGATGGTGTATATCTTGCCATTTATATTTTATTTATGCCATTACTTATCAGCCTATGTATGAAGGTATTGGTGGAGCAGGGAAACTTCTACCTATGTTTGTTGTAAGTCTTGTCGGAGCTAATCCAGGAGCCTTAAACCCAGGATTAAACATGTTAAACATTGACGTTTGGTTTAAGTTTGGAGTTCCACCCAGTCTACCCGGTATATTTATTCCTGGCGTACTAGAAAAGGTTGATGAGTTTGCCACCGACTGTACCCCTTGGCCCATTTTCATGGCAATAGATGAAGTTGGGTTGGTAATAGACCCAGGGTCTACTGGAGACTTATTGAAAGCTTTTGTAAACATTGCAGTACCTGCGGCCTGTCCAATACCCTTTAGTGCTCCACTTATTGCCGCGTTAGATTCAGCCTTTCTCCCTCCCCAATAGTCTGCAGCCTCTTGCTGCTTCCTCAACTCGTTCTGATACTTAGCATCTCCGACCTGCATCTGAGTCTGCTCAGAAAGCATCCTGTTCTGTTGCCTTGCCTGCTCGTCCATTCCTGCAAGCCTAAGTGCAGAGTCTTCCCCAGCCTGAACAATGTTACCAATCCCGGCAAGTGCAGACCTTCTTCCTCCAAGCGCCGAAAGCGCAGAAGCCTGACCCCTCTGAGCCTCTTGTTGGTAGAGTCCCATCGCAGCTGATCCAAGGCCTTGGTTTGCCCTCATCTGCCTCTGCTGTGCGACGTTTTGCATTTCTTGTGGGATACCCATAGCCTGAGACTTGTTATAGTTTCGCTCAAGCATTCTTGTTGCCTGTCTAGCCTTACCGCTAAATATGTTATTCTCTCCAAAGAAGAGAGGGGCGGCTGCAAGTGCCATGTTAGCTCCAGCCATTATCGCCTGTACTGCCATAGTTATCTGTTATAAAAGGGTTCTAGTATTGAAAGTTCTATATAATACAAATTTACAAATTCATTTCCATTAACAGGCTTTAGTTTTACCTGTGCCCATCCGCCCTTCAACACGTTCCCGTTATACAACCCACCAGTGCTTGACGCGTCCCTCTTGAACGCAACGTGCCACTTGTCATCCTTTGCTATGAAGTCTGTACTCTGAAGGCTTGAAGACTGTCCCAGGTTTGTTGTAATGTCTCCATTTGTGTCTGGGGCCCACACCTTGTTTGCCAAAAGAGTCATAGTATTGTACCTCTTCTTGATATTCTCTGCGTCGTTAAACACAAGCGTAACAGACGGCTTGTATTGTGTGCCGTAGTAGTTACAGTATGTGGTTGAGTCGTGTACGTACAGTTGTCCGTTCTTGAAACTTATTACGTTACCCTCAGCAGACACCATCCACTCTGGAGCGTAGTCGTAGAACGTGGTGTAAGAGTTCCTGTACTCATTGAATCCAAGTGTTACGTTTGGCTGACCACTGTATCCCTGAAACACTGAAACGTACTCCTCCTCGTTATAGTCGTATACGCCAAGAACCTTAGCCTTACCTGTAAGTGTTCCGTTCCTTTCTGTCGCATACTTTGTGGCCAATGTTGTCATGTAGTACTGTGCCTTGTAGAGTGCAGATATTGGAGTCATCCCATCCGCACTAAGCCTAACCTGATACCCACGTATAGGATCAACAAAGTAGTCTGCGTTTGAAGAAGACGTGAGGCTAGTGGCCAACGTTCCAATTCCGTAGTCTCCTTGGTAGTAGTTTATCTTGTTTACAATCTCGTTTGTCTGTGACAAGTTCCCAGACCCGTCAGCGTTGAATAGCATGTTTTGAAGTACTCCGACAACCCCACATCCTCTCTTCTGGAACACTTTCATTTGACTTCCCCTCACCTTAAGCCTGACAATGTCACCCCTCTGCCTGTCGTACTCGTCCATGTTGGCCGGGTAGAACCTGTTTGTGTTGTTTATATTAGTGCCAGGCTCCTTTGGAAGGCTATACCTTACCAGTGTTGGGTAATATGCATTTACTGCATTTTCGTCATATATGAGAGGTCTAGAGTTGCTGCTAAGTTTTAGGTCAAACGAATCACTAAAGCTTTCGTCTATGATTGTTATCTCTGCGTTCTTTAACACATCAAGCTGTAACTCAAAAGCCCCAACAAGTAGGGTGTTGTTAGTTGCAGGATTACACTCTGTTATTAAAAACAGTTTACACCCTACAGGAACTTTAATCTTCGCATCAAACGGAAACTCGTACTCTTTGTTTGTTTCTGTTATTGATGCTTTTTGGATTATTGTCTGTATAGTTGCACCTCCTGCACTAAGAATCTTGGCATGTAAAACTATGTATTGACTCTTATCAACAGTCTTGCTTGCCTTTAGTGTTCCCCTAACCCTTACGGTCATGTCACTTGCAGACTTGTTCCTAAACAAGTTCTCTGGAGTTGCAATGTTAGGGAAATTAGCTGCTGCTAAACTACATGCACTAATCGGAAAAATTTGAGACCTTATCTCATACTCTGGCGTGTCTATTATATATGCTGTGTTGTTTGATCGCTGTACGTTTATTACAACAGTACTAAACTGGTCACCATTGGTGTTGTTGTTGTTCTGTGTGTATGAGTCCGTAGGAAACTGGTAACTCGCCCCTAATGGTATATTTCTGTACCTATAAAAATGATCTCCACTGTCTAAGTCAATCTGCGCAAACTGAGGACTGGGTATAGTCCCGCGTCTCTGTGACTGGTATCCACCTACGTGGTATCTGTTTGAA
>Ga0181358_1001636_pt1 | contig 10241 bp, 14 predicted proteins | sample Fa13VDMM110SD_FD_130096 | JGI IMG/M metagenome (GOLD analysis project Ga0181358, IMG submission 130096) | Freshwater viral communities from Lake Michigan, USA - Fa13.VD.MM110.S.D | ecosystem: Environmental > Aquatic > Freshwater > Lake | place: USA: Michigan | collected 2013-09-24
AAAACGGACGCGCAAGACGCGCACGGAGTGGTGGACATGAGACGAGAGCCAAGCCGCAGTCCATGCGGGCTGCACCTGTTCCCGCGCGCGATCGCGAAGTGCGTGTACTGCGAGCATTTGCTGCGCGAGCTGCGCGAGATGCCGCGCGTGGTGAAGAAACCGCAAGGCCACTCGGGCAATCAAGGCGCGGTTCCCTTCCGCAAGCGGACGGCGACGTGAACGCGCGCGACCAGCTGGTGATGCGCGATGTCCTGGCCGAGCGCGACCGCCAGCGCGCGCTTGGGCACACGGACGCGCAGGACTACGCGGACGGCACGGGACGGCACCTGGACGACGCCGTGCCGCTGCCGTCGCCCGGTGCCGTGCGCGCGTACCTTGACGCGGAGTTCGGCGCGCGGCGCGGTTCGTGGGCGCTCGTGCTGCTCGAGGAGGTGCTCGAGGCGATGCACGAGCACGACGTCGAAAGACTGCGCGAGGAGCTCGTTCAGGTCGCCGCGGTCGCGGTGCGATGGGTTGGAGCGATTGATAACAGAAAGGCAGAAGACGATGGCGGTTGAGCTTGTACGAGTGATGGATGTTTTGGGACGGGCGTTGGATCGAGCTGAAGCAAGAGCACGTCAGGTCACGTGGGAAGGCGACTGCGGTCGATGGGAATACAGAGACGATGAGTCTCTCGTGTTTTTCGACAGATCCGCTGGAGAATACGTTTACGAAGTAGACCTTGATCGCAGTCAGCACGCCGCGGCGACTCTTGACTGGATCGCGCAGGTTTCAAAAAAGGGATGGGCAACTCCAGAGTGCGTCGGGCTTCTCGTTGCTGCGCTTGATCAGCGTCTTGGGTTGCAGAGCAACCAGTGCGGTCAGGCCATGTCGATGACGAGAGAAGACCACTGCAAGTCACTTGAAGACCGAGAAGGCGAATGACGACGATGATTGAAGTGACGTTGCTTCGCGTGCGCTTGGAGAAAGCGGAGCGCGAGCGCGACGAGGCGCGACGTGAACTTGGCGAGATCCTCGCGATTATCCATAGGGACGGAGGCCACCACACGGGCAAGCACGGAATTTCAAAGTCTGTGGCTGACGCGCATGCGACTTGGGCTGATGTCGTGCGTGAGCGAGACGAGGCGCACGCCTTGATTGACAAGGTAGACGATGAGCTCGCGAAGGCGCTTGGTGAGGGATGGTTTGATGGCATTGGTCTGCACGAGGGCGTTCGCCGCCTTGCACGCAAGGCTGCCGCGCGCGCGCGACGGTGATCAGCGCGGGCCGAACTTGATCGCGGCCAGCGTTTCGGCGTAGCGACGACGCGCGGATGTCAGAAGCTCGCCGTGCAGGATCTCGCGAACCTTCTCGGGCTCGCCGCCGTTCGTCGCCTCCTCGATCGCGCGGATGATCTCGAGCAGCACGCCGACGATGTCGATCGTGGTCCGGATGATCTCGGTCGGGCTCATCGTTCGCATCTCCCAGCGTACGGCCGAATTGCGACCAGCGCATCGCGCAGCAGCTCGACGCGCAGGTCGATGGCCTCGAGCGCAATCACGAGCTCATCGGCCGCGAGCACGAGGCACGGCATGATGTCGAAGAACTCCCGCGGCCGCTCGTCGAGCGAGTCGACCGCGACCTCGGCCGAGATCAGCGCGTGCGCGACGCCTCGCTCGGCGGACTCGGCCGCGTTCCACGGCTGCATGCGCTGGTCGTACTCCTGCCACGTCGCCGACCGGTCGCGCGCGTATTCGGCCGCGGCCGAGTACCGGGGCGCGAGCTGCGCGTCGACGGCCCGCAGCGACCGAGCGGTGACCGCGAGCGACTGCCGCGCGACGTGCTGCGCGCTCGGCCCGCACGCCGCAAGCATGAGCGCGAAGGCTACCGCAACGGCCTTCAAACGCGCACCGCTGGCAGGCTCGGCTCCGAGCGCAGTCGAAGCGCGTCAACGTCCGCGCGGAGCTCGCGGTAGCGTCGCTCGCAGTCGGCGCTCGACTTCTCGCACTCCTCATGGCGACGCCGGAACTCCTGTGCGTCGGCCTTGAGCTGCTCGACCGTTGCGAGCAGATGCGTGGTGACCGCGGCGTCGCTTGCCGCCTTGACCTTGACGGCCTCGCCCGCGTTCTCCTCGGATCTGGCTCGCGCCTTCAGCCACACGGTGATCGCAACGACAAGGCCGCCAAAGGCAGACGAGCCAGCGTGCGTGATCAGGTCGGAAAGCATGCGAACTCCTTAGTCTCGATCGGCAATCAGCGACGGACGACGATAGAAGTCGTTCCGCGTATCACCGCACGAGACAGGGACAAGTCCGATCCGCTCGGCGCGAGCGTGATCCATGTCTCCTCCCCAGTCGTGCGGCGGCTCCTCACAGGCCGAATGTACGCGACCGGCGAGCAGCGCGCGAGCGTGCTCGAGCAGCGCGAGCCACTGCCCACGATAGCCGCTCCACGGCGGGTGCGCGGCCGCGCGCGCCGAGCCGTCGCGCTGGACGACGTAGCGCACGCGCGGCCATCCCGCGGGCTCCGCGCCGTCCTCGCGAAGCGCGGCCATCCACGGCCGCGACGTCTGCCCGCGCAGCGCGCGCCCGCTGTACGCATGCGCGAACGCGCGCAGCGTCATGCCGTGGCGCTCGGCGCCGCCGCGCAGGACGTCGTAAATCGCCGAGCAATCGGCGAGCGCATCCCAGCCGGCCTCGTGGGCGCATACGCGCGCCAATACGAGCGCATCGGACGCGCGACGAGTCTGACCCGAGACGGTCGCGGGACTGAGCAGAACGGCCGTCAGCGCGGCCAGCAGTAGGTGTCGCATGGTGCCAGTCGTAGCACCGCGGGCGACCGTCAGTAGGGCGCGGTCGAGGACGGATCCCAGTCGCGCGGGATAGGCTTCCCGTCGTCGAGCGTCTCCATGCACCTGGTCTTGAGTCCGAGTTCGGCGACGCCGTACGCGAGCACGACATCGCGCCACAGTTCGTAGCCGCAGTCGCTTGGCTTCTGTCCGTTCGACTGCCTGTGCGCGTAGATCCACTCGATGGGCATTCCGAGCGCGCGGCCCTCGTCGACGAGGCGCTTCAGCGCGGCGCGCGCGGTGTCGCGAGCGAGCTCGTCGAGCGGCGTCGCGGGCGCGCTGCCCCAGACCTTGCCGTCAGGCTTGCCGGGATAGACGCCCTCGACCTCGAGGCCGAGCGTGCGCGAGTTCAGGCCGTTCGACGTGTACAGGTACCAGGACAACGGCGCGGGCAGCGCGACGCACCCGTCGCGGAACGCGACCGCATGCGCCGGGATTCCAATGGCGCGCTGGTACGCCTTCGCGCGGTCGGCGCTCGGACCGTACACGCACGCGGTCTGATGGATCACGATGCCGGTCACGTCGATCGCGCGCCGCTCGACGGTCTTGCCCTTGACGACCTTCGATGGCGACTTCGGCGGCGAGCCCTTCGGCGTGAACGGGTTCGTCTGCTGAGCGCGCAAGTCGAGGAACGTGATCACGATGGCCTCACGGGCGAGCGCAGGAGCGCGGCCGCGCCGGTCACGAGCGCGGCGAGCGGCGCGTGCATCGACGCCGGCGCGAACAGCATCACGAGCACCACGCCCGCAATAAGCGCGATCGCGACCAGGGCCTGCGGCATGTCAATCTTGGGCATCGCGAACCTCCTCGAGCTCGAGCTCGTCGCCGAACTCGGCGACCCATGCGAGCGCGACCGCCGCGCCCCAATCGAACGTGACCGCCTCGGTCGGCTCGTCGACCATGCAGACGCGACCGGCGGCCGTCATGCCCTCGAGGTACAGGCGCTCGCCTTGGTACGACATCGCGAGCCGGTACCGCATCACGCGGGCGCGCTCGAGTACGTGATCGCCGAGCACGCGTAGACCGGATCGATGACATCGCGGAACACGGCCGCGAGCGCGGTCGTGCGCTCCTCGACGGTGCCCAAGAATCCGACCATGAACTGCGGCGAGGCGACCGTGTACGCGGCCGCGTAGACGTCCGCCTCGCCCGTCTCGCTGGCCGTCAGGTCGAGCACGACGCCGAAGTCAATCTCGGCCTGGCGCTCAACGTCCATGCTGCTCGGCGACATCATCAGCACGACGAAGTCGCCGAACGGCGCGACCAGCGTGCATGACGCAACGTGCCGCACGCGCGAGCCGTCCTGTTGAAGCTCGAGATACACGCACTCGAAGAGTTCGATCGTCATGGTGCCCTCAGTAGTGCGCGTATCGAGCTTGCAGGTACGCCTCGACGAGCGCGGATTCGCTCGACGTCAGGACTCGCGAGTAGCACAGGTACTCGGCCCATGTTCCCTGCGTGAACGTGGTCGCGTCGGACATGAGCTTGATCGGTCCGGTCAGGAGCGTCCCCGGATCGCCAGCCGTTCCGGTCGACAGCGTGACGGCCGAGCCGTTCGCGTAGAGCAGGTGCGTCGCATGCGTTCCGGCGTACTGAACGCGCAGCGTGATCGGACTCGCGGTCACGCCCCAGTTCGTCGCGTTCGTCTTGTACGACGCGGTGAGCGCGTTGTTTCGAACGAAGATCGCGTCGGTGCGGTGCCCGCAGTAGTCGATGTCGTTTCCGGCCGCGGCGATGCGGCGATAGAACGGGCGGTATCCGGCCTGTCCCGCGGACTGACACACCTGGAAGATCGTGTGGTTCGTGTAGTTGACGTTGCCGCTCGTGATGGTGTCGTCGGTCCCGTCGAACGTGAGCGCGGGCTTTGAGTTGTACGTCGCGCTCGCGGCCGAGTACGCCGGCCGCGCCGCGCCCGAGCTCGTCGCGTTGATGCTCGACGTCGACAGGTCGACAAGCGAGTCGACGACGCCGCCCGAGGTCGTGACCGAGTCACCGCGGTACCAGAGAATCAGGTTCGGCGTCGCGCTTGGATTGAACGTACCGGGCGAACCCGACGGCGAGAGCAGCGGGTTCGTCGCGTAGTAGTGCGCGGACAGACAACCGACCAGGCCGCTCAGGGTCGAGCAGTTCGTGTACGTCCCGCCGAGAGGAGTGACGAACGTGTTGGAGCGCGCGTAGAACGTCGTCGGCTGTCCGGTCGGTCGCAGCACGGCCGGCGCCGATTCGGTGTTCTTGTCGACCGCGAGCATGCCTGTCTCGACCGTGCCCGCGCCCTGCGTGTTGCCGTCGACCACGAGAGTCGCGAAGAACGACAGCGGGTCGAGGCCCTCGCTTGCGTCGTTGACGATTCGGAAGATGCCGCCGTTCGCCCACGTCGAGATCACGTTGGACGTCAGGTATAGGTTCATGGCGTTAGCGACCGGAGTCGGAGCCGCACCAGGAGGCGTCACGGACAGCTGCCAATAGAAGTGCGACAGCGTGACCGATGCGTTGTACGTGATCGTGTTTCCGCTGACGACCGTCGTCCCGCTGTGACCGGTGTTGTATCCGCCCGACAGCGTGCGAGCCGCATAGACGCACGTCACGCGCGCGTTCTCGGCGGTCGAATGAAAGTTGTTCGACGCGATGAACGTGTTGTTCGCGCTGCCGTAGTTGACGACCGCATACACCGCCTGACCGGGCGTCGTCGTGTTCGCCTTGAACGTGCAGTTGTTGACGATCCATCCATCGGCCGCGATCGAGATCCCGGTGTACGCGTAGGTCACGGTCATGCTCGAGAAGCGAAGACCGGTAGAGCCGTTCGGCACCGATAGCGTTTGGGTGAACGCGGAGATGCACAGAGCGAACGACGCAGCCGTGTTGCTGTTCACGATCTCGAAGTCGTGCAGATAGACGTTCGACACGCCCGCATTGATCACGACAGACGAGGTGAACGAGCTCGAGGTCAGCTTCTTGGCGGACGACGAGAAGATCTCGATCGACTTGTCGATCGTCAGCGTCTCGGACGTGTCCACGTCGAGGCGGATGCGGTCGCCCGCGGTTGACGCCGCGAGCGCGGCCGTGGCCGTCGAGTACGTCACGCCGTCGACGACGCGCAGCGCGCCCGAGAACGTCGGCGCGGCGGGGACCGACGGCGTCGGAGGAAACGAGCCATTTCCGGACGGGCTGCTCGGCCCTCGTCGCCCGTGAATCGGCGACCGATTCGCCGTCAGTCCGCGCGCCATGTCAGGCGACCTTCGCCCAGATGAGCGTGCCCGACGCGGCGTCCTGAATCACGCGGAAGTACCGCGTGCCGGGGCTCACGTCGAACACGTAGTTCTGCGAGGCGTAGAGCGCCTGGTCGGTGCTAACGGCCGCGCCGACGTTCGCGTCGCCGAAGCGCACGCGCGCCGTGCCGCTCACGGTGATCATGACCCTCTGCGTCTGGTCGCCGAGGTCTTGCGCGGCGGTCGAGGTGCCGCTGAACGCGACCGACGTGCCGGCACCGGGACCGTAAATCTTGACGTCTGCTCCGACCATGACTGCGCTCCTTCAGGTGTCATCCCAAACGCTGATCGCCTGAACGACGATCGAGCGTGTTCCGTCGCCCGCGAACTTGATGTTGAGCATGTCCCAGCGCGGAGTCGCGGCGGTCTGCCGGCCGTCCGAGCTGGCCATGTCGTCGCAGTCTACTGCGAACGTCTGCGCCGTGCTCCACGCCGCGACCGTGTTTGTGATCGTGATCGTATTGCTCGCGCCGCTCGTCGTCGACGCGGTCACGGTGCCTGATCCGGCACTGCTGATGTATCCGTAGATCGCCCACTTGACCGTGCCGGTGATGGCCGAGCGCGCGAGCTTGCGAGTCAGGATCGGCGCGTCGAGGATGAAGATGTCGGTCGGCGTCGCGCTCGATCGCGTGACGAGCGTCGATGCTCCAACCGACCAATGGAACAGACCGACGCGGCGCGCGTCCGCGTTGGCGAGCGCGTTGTACACGCCGCCCGCGCTCGCGTTGCTCGCCTCAAAGATCGGCTGACGCACGGCCAGCGTCACGAGCTCGACGCCGTAGTCGGTCGAGTCCGCGTTCAACACGGGCCGGTCCTGCTCGTAGCATCCGATCGAGTCGACCACGACGCTGTTCCCGACGGCCTTGATCGAGACGGTGATCTCGACCTCGCTCGCGGCCTTGCTGGCGACGTCCTCGACGTAGATCACGGGCGCGCGGAACCCGTCGAGCGACGAGCCGACCGGCACGGTGACGGTCGCTCCGGTGCCGCTCGGCGCCTTGATCTCGGCCGTCGTTGCGGTCGCGGCGGTCGTGCGAAGCGCGACCATCCAGACGCGCTGGATCGCGCTCGATCGCGTCTTGACGCGGAATCGAAACGTCTCGGTCGCGCCTGACGCAATCGTTCGCTCGGGGAAGCACGCCGGCACCAACTGCGCGCCCTTGCCGCGCAGCCAGTTCGCAAGCGACCCCATCGCCGTCCAGCTCTGCGACGTGACCGGCGAGCCCGACGCGATCAGCTCGGTCGCGGTCGCCGAGTACGGCTCGGGACGACGCAGCGGAACAGAGCGCATCAGGCACCGATCCATTCCGCGGCATACGCCGCGCCGAGCCGTCCCGTGGCCGTGCCGGTCACGCTCGAGCAGAAGACGTGCAGCGATACGAGGCACTGCTGCACGCCCGCGCGATTGCCGCCGAGGTCGTCCTTCGTTGCCGTCTCGGTCAGGAACCGCGACAGGTACGAACCGGGCACGACCACCTGAGTCGTGAACGCGTTTGCGCCCAGCGACGCGCCGGTCAGGAACGCCATCGTGCCCGACGATGTGCTGCCGGACCACGTCACGTCCTCGGCCACGTACGACAGCGCCGTCGCGGCGTACGGCGGCCCGAGCACGGCGTAGAACGTGACCGCCGAGCCATCGCTCGACGCGCCCGCCAGACGCACGCGAAGCCGATAGCTCGCGCCCGTGGTCGAGCTCGACTGGCGCAGCGCGATCGGGAACGGCCCGAAGCTCGCGATGTGATAGGCGAAGTTCGACAGGATGCTTGCGGTGCGCGCGGTCAGGTATCCCGCGCCGTTCGTGTAGACGGTCTGTCCCGCCGACCAGTTCACGCGCACCTGAGCGAACTCGTCGGCAAAGTGGCAGAGATTGTTCTGCACGACATCGCGCACGAGGACCGTATCGACCGGGTCGTTGCCGCCCTGGAATAGCGTCGTGTCGGTCAGCAGACGGCCGTTGAGAGGTGATGTGCTCATGGCGCGAACTCCCGCGCAGGATACGTCACGGACAGGGAGTCCGCGTATGAGGCGGACGATGTGCCGTCGAACGCATAGGACAGCTGTCGCGACCCGGTCGCGATGGCCGTGCTCTTGGTGAATCCGAGCACCCACTCAAGCGTGCTCGGCGTCCAGGTCGAGATGAACGTGACAACGACCGTGTAGCCGCTGGTCGACACGACCGCGCCTTCAATCTCGGTTGACGACGCCGAGTCGTACTCGAAGACGCGCACGATCTCGCCCGCGAAGAAGTGGTTCGCGGCCGTTTCGCCCGCCGCGAAGTACGACGACGACAGCACGATCGCCCATGTATTGCCGCCCGTGTTCGTCTGACTCGACACCTTCGCGCTCGGGCAGTAGCCGGCGACGTTCGCGAGCGACACGAGCACGGTCAGATCGATGCGCGCGCCGTACAGGTCGACCTCGCGCGCGACCACGAGGCCGACCGTTCCGGACATGCCGCGCGTGCCCGTCGCGCTCGGCAGTTGTACCGTCGTCATCGATACCGTGCTGCCAAGATCGACCGAGTAAAAGCCGGTCATCGGAACGGCTAGCGTGATCATCGCGTACGGCCCACCGAAGATTCCAAGCGCGTTCGACGCGACGCGCATCACGTCCTCGAGCGCCATCGCGCGGCCGGACACGTAGCGACTCTTCGGCTCGATGGTGATCGTCCGACTGTTCGGCGTCTGCCCGAACGACGACACGTCGCGCACCGTGATCGACGGCAGCGTGTAGTCGTCCTCGACCGCGTCGTAACCGTCGCGGATGATCAGCGTGGAGAACTTGCCGATCGCGCTGCGCTCGTACTGCGGGAACCCGTCGTCGGTCAGTAGGTTCCCCTTCGTGATTGCGAACGTCCCAACCTCGGTTGCGGCCGCGAGACGCAGTCGCTTCGTCGACAGACGCCCGAACGAATCGAACGTCAGGAAATGCCCGAGCAGCTGAAGCTCCGGAGCGATCATCTCCTCGAGCGATGCGCTCGCGAACGACGAAAACGATCGATCCGTGGCGATGCTTGTTGCGCTCGTGGACACGGCCGCGCTGAACGCGGTTTGATCGATGTCGCCCGGCGCGGCGACCGGTCCCGGCGTGCTCTGAATCATCGGCTGAGAGCCGATGTTGACCTGCGTCGGCGCGTTCGTGATCAGCGCCGACAGGAAGTCGGACACTGACCCTCCTCCCGAGCGCGAGTAGCTTCGTCCGAGACGCAACTGCGGAAGATTCGCCGGCGTCCAGTAGTGCGCGTCCTCGGCGTCCGTGCCGCCCGCGTCGCGCAGGAGCTCGACGTATCGACCGCCCGCGACCGACGTGTCGACGCGGTACGCGATGGACTCGCCGCCGCCGCCCTCGTCCTGCCAGTCGGCGAGGACGCTCGTCATGTTCGACGTGACCGTCGTGAGGCCGCTCAGATAGATCCTGTTCTTGGGCGACGCCTCGCTGCCGCCCGCCTCGCCGGTCGACAGGCTGCGCTCGAGCGACGTCGAGAACATGCCTCGAGGCACGAGGCCGGCTTGGTCCAGCTTTGACGCGTTCGGCGTGGGGAACCAGAAGTAGCGCGTGTTCGCGACCATGTTCCCGGCGAGCGTGCCGGTTAGCGGACCAGGCGGTCCGTCCTCGCTCGGCGAGAGCAAGTTCGTCTCGAAGTAGCTGTCATAGCTCGGCGTGCCGAGCGCGAGATACAGACTGTCGACCGTCGCGCCCTGCGCGATCTCGAAGTAGTAGCGGCCATCGCCGCTCGGCTTGCACTTGATCGTGACGTTGTATCCGCTTGTTGCCGTCGCGAGCTGCGTGTTCACCGCGTCGATGAAGTCCTGTTGCGTCTCAAAGAACGGCGCGTTCGTGCTCGCGTTCGTGAAGGGGAACGATACGTAGGTGCGAGCGGCGGCCAGCGTGCGATCGGAGAACAGCGCGCCGGTGCCGGCCGTGCGGCCGATGACGAGGAACCACGACCCGTCGAACACGCCGGGATAATAGATGCCGCGAGGCGCGACCGGATCGCCCAGGTCCGCGCCGACCTGTTGCGAGAGGATGCGCGAGATCGGATCGATGCTCATCGACCACGACGGGCCGCGCATCTTGGGCTCGCCGGACACGACGCCGAGGAAGATCTGCGTGCCGTCGCCGGTCGCGCTGTCGCCCGCGCCGTAGACG
>Ga0181358_1001640_pt1 | contig 10234 bp, 5 predicted proteins | sample Fa13VDMM110SD_FD_130096 | JGI IMG/M metagenome (GOLD analysis project Ga0181358, IMG submission 130096) | Freshwater viral communities from Lake Michigan, USA - Fa13.VD.MM110.S.D | ecosystem: Environmental > Aquatic > Freshwater > Lake | place: USA: Michigan | collected 2013-09-24
ATTATGCAATTAAAATAAAGTCTGGTCAGCACCCCTTAGCGGAGGCAGATACATTGTTACATGAATGTATACACGCTATAGACGACTGCTTCCAATTAAAACTGTCAGAGAGACAGGTGTATTGTTTAGCTGTAGGAGTGTTAGCACTACTTAGAGATAACAGAGATATGCTTGCCTATTTAACTGAAGCAATAGAGAAACCAAGAAACATATGAAAGATTTTACAGCACAACAAAAGGAAATCGTAGCTAGGAAGCTAGGATACGATGGTCCTATGCAAGGCTTTGATGATTTTATTTCATCTTCTCCTGCACTAGAAGCTAAGTATGCTGCCATCTCTGGTAAGTTCGTTGAGCGTATGGCTAAGGGTGGGTTGGTTAAGATGAAACCTAAGGGCTATGCTTATGGTGGTCCTGTGTATTCAGATGAGCAGTTGTATCAACAAACTGGTAGTTGGGAAGCAGCGGCTGCTGCCCGTGATGTACAGAATCAAGCTATAACGGCAGCCACTCTTGCAGACAATCAAGCAGCAGTAGCGGCTGCAGAGGCTAGAGGTGGTGTGACTAATCAGGTGGTTGCTGATTGGTGGAGCGATCCAAAAAATCAAGCTAAATCTGATGCTGAGATTAGAGCCGTAATGGATGAATTTAAAGTTACTCCTACGCAATTTGCTGAATCTATTAATGCTAATACACCCACTGCTATAGATATTCAACAAAGATATGATGCTGCTGGAAGAAAAACTGGTAGTGTTACACAAGCTGGTGGTGTTACTCTTGATGCGTCTGGTAGACCTATATTAGGAGATGCTGCTCAAGTGACAGCAGCAGAGATCGTCCCCACTTCAGGTCAAAACATATCCACTACTAACAGAGCAGATGATCTAGCTAACACAGCCAAAGGTGCTGCTGCTATTACAGCCTCCACTGCTGCTGCTCCCACTGCTGCTAAAGCTTCTACATATCAAGCACAGCAAACTGCTGGTGATGTTAGAGAACTATTAAAAGGTGTTGCTCCAGCAGTGGGTACTGTTGGTACATCTAGTCAAGTGGCTGCACAAACAGTGGACCCAACAAAGACAGCATTGGCTGGACTAACTGCTGCAACCATTGATCAAGCAAGAACTGTTCAGGGTGCTCCTACTAGAACACTACAAGAGGGTGAACAAGTATCTGCTGCTGTTGATGCTGCCAGAGCTGAACAAGTGGCTAAGGCTACAGAAACTGCTGCTGCTCAAGGAGTAGTAACAGAAGACATGACTGTTCAAGGACAGCTTGCTAAACTCACTGCCAACTTTGAGGCTAAGAATCCACCTGCGTGGGCTGCTAGTGCGTTGAGAGCAGTGACTGCTGAGATGTCAGCTAGGGGTCTTGGTGCTTCTAGTTTGGCTGGTGCTGCTTTGATTCAAGCTACGCTTGAGAAAGCTCTTCCAATTGCTTCTGCTGATGCAGCCATCTTCCAACAGATGGGGCTACAGAACCTATCTAACAGACAACAAACTGCTGTGCTTGCTGCTCAGCAACGGGCTACTTTCTTGGGACAAGAGTTTGATCAAACCTTCCAAGCAAGAGTTACTAACGCTGCTAAGATTTCTGACGTTGCAAACCTCAACTTTACAGCAACACAGCAAATTGCTTTAGAGAATTCTAAGATGGCACAGACAGTTGATCTTGCCAATCTTAGCAATCAACAAGCTACCATCATGGCTTATGCCGCACAGGTAGCAAATCTTGAGGTAACAAATCTTACTAACAAACAACAAGCTGCTGTTGTTAATGCTCAAGCCTTCTTGCAGATGGATTTGTCTAACTTAAGTAATCAGCAACAAACAATATTATTCAAGACACAACAGATGACAAATTCATTGTTATCTGATGCTACTTCTATGAATGCTGCTCTTCAGTTTAATGCTGCAAGCACTACACAAGTGGATCAATTTAATAGTACATTGTCTACACAGGTTACACAATTTAACGCTACTCAAAAGAATGCTATTGCTCAGTTTAACACTGACCAAGAGAATGCAATAGCTAAGTTTAATGCTGAGGTGCAGAACCAACGTGATACATTCAATGCTACACAACGATTGGTTATTGATCAGTCTAATGCTCAGTGGCAAAGAGATGTGGCTACAGCTAACACAGCAGCCGCAAACGCAGCTAACACATTGAATGCTCAGTTGTCACAGAACATGACACTAGCTGAATATAACAATGAGACACAGCTTTATAGAGACAGTGTTTCTTTTGCTTGGCAAGCTGGACAGAATGATTCTGATAGAGCTAACAAGATAGCAATTGCTGAAACAAATGCTGCTGGCAGTGTTGATGCTGCTGTTAAAGGACAGAATGCTAAGACAAAGGGAGACTTACTTAGCACTGCTGGTAAAGCAATAGCTTTGTTTGCTTTATCAGATGAACGAATGAAAGATGTTCATGGGCCAATTACCAATGCTCTAGATAAGATTAAAGAGATTGGTGGATACTCTTACAACTACAAAGTAGAGACTGAGCCTTTTGGATATAGCAGTACAATTACTACAATGGGTGTATTGGCAGGACAAGTTAAGAAGGTGTTGCCAGATGCTGTTAAGCCAGCCCCTTTTAATGTTGGCTTTGATGTGGTGGACTATGCAGCAGTTAATGGATTGTTAGTGGCTGCAGTCAATGAACTCATTACTAAAGTTGATTTACTTTCTACACGATTGAATGATCTGGAGAAGAAATAATTATGAAGAATTTTAAAAAGTATTACAGCAAGATTAATAGCATTGTTGATAAAACTATGTCAACACCTAAAGTTGATACGGCATCAAAAGGTATTGTGCAGCGTCCAGCAAAGAAGGAAGCAGCACCAGAAGGTAAGATGACTGCTGAACAACAAGTGGCTAGATATGTTGAGATTATTCGCAAGCAAAAGAAGGAACTTTTAAATGATAAAGGCTGAAGATTTTTTAGAAGCTCCTATTCCCGGCATGTCTTTGACAACAGAGCCGGGTAGTGTTCCTTGGGAACAGCCACCACAACTTGTAACAATTCAAGAGGTGGCTGACTTTTATATTAATAAACTAACAGAAGAACAAGACACTATTGATAAAACTCTTGATGCTATTGAACTAGGTGTTCCTCTTCAGTCACTAGCTAATGGAGCCATCATGTTTAATATGATGAAGGGTATCCATACTATTGATGTAGGGTTTTTGGTGATGCCTGTCATTGTTGAAATGTTTGTTACCTTAGCTGAGTTAAATGATATCAAATATTATATAACTCCTGAAGATAAAGTTAAAGGTAAAGTGATTGATAGAAGGCTAATAGAGAAAGTTGTTAATAGCTCAGAAGAAACAACTGAAGAAGCTATTCAGTCTCTTGCTCCTGTAGGTAAGGGTTTAATGTCTAAAGGAAATATGTAATGTCTTTTTTAATTCCACTATTAACAGGTGCTCTTGAAGGGTTTACCGAAAAGACAAAGCAAGAAGACGAAGCTAATGCTGCTAGTATTCAGGAAAAACTGAAAGCTTCTTTCACTACCAGACAAGAAAGAAAAAAAGAACTTGAGACTGAAAGAACAGCAGCAACTAAGGTTGTTAATTCTCTTAGAGGTATTGAGTTTGCTGATGGTCCTTTGGACAACAGTCAGCTAATTAACATTGCCACTAAACCTAAACTAGCTGAGAGTATTCTTAAGAAACTGGATGATGATCCAGAATGGTTTAAGAAAACAAATAGAGGTTTCATTAGGCAAGTTGAAGGTGTTGATCCAACTATTGATATCAACAAACACTTTGATAGCGTCTATCGCTTACAGAAAGAAGCAGCAGCTAATGCTGAAACTTTATTTGCTGCCCCTGAAAATGCTTCGTTCTTAGAGAAAAGAACAGCAAGAAAGAATTTAATGGTGGCTAAGCAGACAGCAGCTAAGCTTGGCGTATCCTTAGAAGACTTGATGTCTACATATAAGCCAGCAGCTTCCTTTGTCTCTAACATGGGTAGAGTAGATCCGTCTGCTTTAACTAAGCCTGAAGACTTTGATAAGATGGAGAAAAGACTTAAGTCTGAGTTTGTTAAAGCTCAGCAGTCTGGTGATCCAGAAGCAATTGCTAAAGCTGATGCTAACATTGGTAGGCTTGTCATCTTGAATGAGAAGCTAAGACTTGAGAAGAAGTCTGAAGCTGAAATTCAAAGTGATATGGTTACAGATATTCAGAAAGCTAAATCTGAAGGTACTCCGGCTGGTCAATCTAAGGCTAAAAACTTAGAAGCTTTGTTACAACAACGTAAAGTATTGTTACAAGCTCTGCCTACAGTTACAGCAGAGAAGACATCACAAAGCAATTGGATTACTATTGCTAATAGAGCAGTGTCTTCTAGAATGGAAGAGCTTATTCCCGGTAAATTTATTTCCACTGTGGCTTTGGATGGCACAATCACTATGACACCTAAGTCAATTGGTAGTACAGAATTTCAAGCTGCTATGACTAAGGCTAAGAGTGAGGTTGTTAATGACTTCACTAGTAATGGTGCTCCTAAGTCTGAGTTTCATAAGAATGCTTTGATATCTATTGGTGTAGGCTTTAGAGATGGTAGACCTGTGGTTGGTGGTAATGTATTAACTACTGCAGATGTGGAAGCTCAGAAGGCTGCTGCTGCTGCTGCGTCTGCAGCACCTGCTCCTGTCCCTGCTCCCACTGCCCCTGTAGTACCAGCATCTACAGCAAGCGGTAGGGCAACACCTACACCTGCGTTACCCTTACCATACACACCAGAAGGTCAACCAGACACTTCTAAATTAATTGCAGGGAAAACATATAGATCTTCAAATGGTGGTACTAGAAAATGGAACGGCACTAGCTGGGAACAATAAATGGCTAACGAATTTGATCTGTTTACTTCAGCCCCTACGGGGGCTTCTGTTTCGCCTGTACAGGATGAGTTCTCTTCCTTTGTTGCGTCTACAACAGCTCAGGCTCCTGCTCCTACACCAGAAAAGCCAGCAAAAGATTTAACTAAACCTGCTTTCCTTGCTCCTCGACAGAGAGCTACGAAGTTGGTGGAGAGAGCAGCAACTATTAAAGAAGAAGAAGCAAAGAAGATTCCTTTTGATGATTTGTGGAAAGACAATAACAACTATAAAGTTATTCAAGAATATGCTCTTGCTAGATTTGGGCAACAAGAAGGCACTCCCAGAAAAGGAGAAACAAAGCAAGACTTTGTTAATCGCTTTGCTACGCACATGCGTATGCTAGATACTGGCAATGAGTTTAATAGTGTTGGTGAGTTGCAGTATTTAAACAATGCTAAGAGAGAAGACATTCTTAAAGCAGGTGCTGCTTATGATTTGTTTAAGAACACTGCTGGTGTGTTTGATGAACAGAACAGAGGACAAAAAGGATTCCGTCCTGTAATGGATGTGTTGTCTAGCATTATCAGTAGTCCATCTACTGCCTTAACTTTAGGCACAGGTAAGATTGTTAGCAGTGGTCTAACAAAACTAGCAGCAGAGAAAGGCACTAAAGCTGCTCTCACTTCTGCTAAGGGTGTTGGTATGGCAACAGCTACACCAGCCGTTAGTGCTGCTACAACAGCAGCACAAGATGCTGTAGCACAGAAGATTGAATTGAATGTAACACAAGCTGAGTTTGATCAAGCAAAGAAGATTGATCCAAAGACACTCACTGAAGAAGGACAGAAACAACTTCAAGCTTACATCGATGACAGACAAAAGAAACTAGAAGAAGGTGTTAGTGGTAAGCGTGTAGCTTTAGCTGGTGCTATTGGTGCTGTAACAGAGACAGCAGAAGTATTACCTTTCCTTCGTGGTGCAGGTAGGAAAGCAGGTACTAGCCAACTGGATGAAATCCTTAAAACTAGAAGAGCACCAGCTACAGGAGAAACACCAGCACCTAAGGTTGAGGTTAAGGCTAAAGACCCAACAGAAAAAGCACTAGAAGATTCTTACGATATCTTTGAAGGACGTAGGCTTCTTGATGAGCAGGGACAACCAACATCTGTAGCACAGATGGAAGTTAGGAATGATCTTAATAAGAGAGCAACACTAATTGCTCAAGACATTTGGAAACAGATTCCTGAGTTTGCTCCTCAAGCCACAGAGAAAGTCTCTGATGCTATCAAGCGTACACTTGAATCAGTAGATACCTTTGATGATGTTGTGTTTGAAAGAGCACTAGCTTCTGCTGATGTAACACCAGATGAGTTTGCTAAGATGTTTAGAACATCTGTTGGTGATGCTGCTCGTTCTTTACAGAGCTTGTCTGTTGTTGCTCGTCTGCAAAACAAACTAAAGAACATTGATCCTGCTGCTGCTGCAGAATTGAACAAGATGTATGGTGATAGAAGTGCTATCACTTCAGCCTTCACTGGAGTCAGAGACTTTGGTATGCGTCTTGATAGAGAACTGAAAGCCTTGATGGTGTCTCAGATTGCTACCACCATTCGCAATGCTTTCTCTGGTGTTTCTGTTGTTACATTTGGAACAGCAGCAGAGGCTATTGAGTCTACTTTGTATCGAGTGGGTAAGACAGTAGGTGAGCTTACTACAGGTAAGCCTGTCACTGGTAGTTTCACTGGTGGCATCAAAGGCATCTATGATGATTCTGTTCGCTCTGCTTTTTACTTAGGACAGAGAGAGTTGTCTGCTGATGTAACAGATTCTTTGCTCAGTGGTACTCCTGCCTTGTATAGAAAGATGGTTAAGACAACAGGTGAAGCTGGTCCTAATGATTTGTCTAAGGCAGCACAAATTGCTAATACATTTAACGTAGCTCAAGATGCTTTCTTCCGTAAAGCTATGTTCACTTCCTCGGTAGAAAAGCAACTTAGCCGTGTTGGTATTGACATGTATGATGTTATTGCACAAGGTAAGCAAGTACCTTTTGATGTGTTACAGAATGCTGTTAATGAAGCACTCACTGGTACATTCAGTAAGATGCCTACCAAAGGTCCAATGTTCCATGCTGTAAAGTTTATTGAAGAGCTTGGTCCTATTGGTTCTACATTTATACCTTTCCCACGCTTCATGGCTAACGCTATGGAATGGACATATAAGCACATGCCTACTGGTGCGTTATCTGGCAGCGTAGACATAGCTGCTGGCTTAACTAAGATGGCTAAGGGCGAAGCTGACATGGGAACTAAGCAAGTTACTATGGGGCTTGAGAACCTCTCTAAAGGTGCTGTAGGCACTGCTGCTTTGTATGCTGCCTTTAAATATAGACAAGAAAATCAAGACACTGAGTGGTACAACATAAAGAATCCTGATGGCTCAACTGTAGATGCTAGAGCGTTGTTCCCTGCTGCTCCTTTCCTTGCCTTGGGTGATTATATTGTTAAGTTTCAGAATCAAAGAACAGATGAATTCAAGACAAAAGAATTCTTAGAAGCTATGACTGGTTTCAAAGCACCAGCAGGTACATACTCATGGCTTGGTGATAAGTTTGCTGAGGCACAAGCTAATGCAGCAACAGGCGAAGACACAGCAGATAACAAAGTTAAGACATTCTTTGGTGAGTGGGTTGGTGAATACTTAGGTAGAGCACTTGTTCCTTTCCAACAGATCAGTGATATTGTTGGTGCTATGGATCGCAATGAAACTTTGCCTAGAGATGCTTATCAAATTCCAGCAGGTGAGGAAGGATTTACTTCGTCAGCTAAACAACAATTGATGAAGCGTACTCCTATATTAAAACAAGAGTTGCCTGTATATCAACCACCACTTAGAGAGACAGCAGCATTCAATGACAATGGTCCATTAAAGATGTTGTCTGGTATTGCTCTTAAGGGAGTTCCTTCTGCTCTTGAAGCTGAAGTTGCTCGACTCAAAGTGCCGGGTAATAAAATCTTCACAAGCACAGGCGACAAGATTGTTGATGCTGAAGCCCGTAAGATTATGGCTCCTCTTGTTCTTGAACAGTTTGACAACTTGAAGAAGACTAGCTTCTATGAAGAAGGAAGTAAAGACTTACAGAAGATTGCCCTACAAAACCTAATCAACTGGTCACAAAGAACAGCTAAGGAATTAGCATCAGACAAAGCAACCGCTGCTGCTTTTGCTGAAGGCAAACAGCCTCGTTTGTTTGAGATTCAATATTCTAAACTGGCTCCTGAACTTAAGCGTGTTGTTGTTGAAACATACAGACAGCAACAGGGTAAAGAATTAGATGTAACAAAAGACTATGCTTCTGCTTTGGCTATTGCTGCAGCTATGCGGGAGTTACCCGGATATGCTGTAGGTGGTGATGTTAGAGAACTAGGCAAAGCTTCTTTGTATGAAAATCAAATGAAGAAACTTACAGCTTCTAAACTGAAAGTTATTAGTGGTGAATTTAGAGAAGTGTATGGCAGACCTTTTAATCCAGACACAGACTATAAAGAAGCAGTATCCTTAGCTAAAGATGTAGGACTACTTGGCACTGGCTATGCTCTGGGAGGTGTTGTTAAGATGAATCCCGGTGGCTTCTTAGCTAAGAAGCTTGTAGGCGAGGCAGCAGAGACTGCCATTAAGAAAGGTGCTTTGTCTTTAACAGACATTGTTTCTAAGCACAGCATCTCTCCAGCAGTGGAGCAAACTACACAGGCTTTGATTACCCCTGCTGTTGCTAAGACCCCCGTTGTTAAGAGCAAGGTTAGTCCTGCTGTGTCTGAGCCTAAGCCAGTGGAAGAAGTGGCTCCAGTAACTGGTCAAATGGAAGAAGCTATTCCTGAAACTATTCCAGCAAAGATTGAAGAACCTTTGCCAGAGATTAAGACAGAGCTACCAGAAGAAGTACCATCTATTTATACCACTCCTATTGCCACTACCAATTTAAATAAACCTGCCTTTGGCATTGATGAAGAAACTAGGAAGTCTACACTGTCTAGTATTAAAGTGCTTAGACAAGAATCATTTGCTGCTGTTAAAGATGCTCCTGAGTTTGCGGGTATTGACCCAAGTGCTATTGCTGTAGCTCAAGGTGAATATAGAGCTAAGGTAGGAAGAGAATTTAATGCTGACAATCCTACAGATGTAGCAGAGTTTGTAAGTTTTGCTAAAGATTATCAGAAGAAGTTAGAAGACTTGAGAGAGCAGTATAAAGACATGCCTCCAAAGATCTTGATTCATGGTACAGAGACAGAGAGAACACCTGCTAAAGTTAAGCGTGGTTTCTTTGATCCTCAAACAATTGAGAGTAAGAAACACATGGAGCTAGATGTTGGTGCTACATCATTCACTAGCGATCTAAGATTGAACTATCGTAATGAACCATTTGGTGGTCCAGTTGTTAAGAATATTTCTTACACTGAGATACCATATGCTGACTATATCTTTAGAAAAGTAGACATGCCTTTGGAAGCTTACACAAAGAAGGACATGAATACCATTGCTAGAGTCATCACTGGTGATCCGACAGTGGCTAGACCTTTGGCACTTCCCCGTAACTTAGGTTATAAAGAAACTGAAGATGCTTTTGTTGAGAGTGAGAAGCTTAAGATTCAAACTGACTTCAATAAGATTGAGAAGCAATACAAACTAATTGAACAACAAGAAACTAATAGAAATAGACTGACTAATAAATTATTAGATGTTGTTAATAGGACAGACAAAGATGGTCTTACTTTAATTGATAATATTAAAGCATCTACTGAGAAACCTAAAGAGGTTTATGAAACATACACCACCATCAAGGGCTTGTTTAAGAATGAGTTTAGACATACAGGTGGAGCAGCAGCAACAAAGGCAGGTATGTTACCTGTGCCAGATAGTAATCAAACATTTATTAGTTCACTAAGTAAACTAGCTAAGACAACTACTGTAGATACTATTGATGCAGTTTCTCTTTCTTTGGAAAGGTCTGGATCTAAAGATAAAGCACTAGCTTTAAAAGAGCTTAGTAAGAATCTAAAAACAATTCAGACAATACCGATGTATGTGCCAAGGGGTTCAACACCAAAAGATATAGCTGACATGATTGCTACGCAAACTAAAGCTGCTAATAATATTAGGGATTTAATTGGTAATGACTTTAAGATTGTTGATCCAGCCAACCCAAAGAACACAAAGAGAATTGGCTTGGCTAAGGGTGGATTAGCCAGCCGTAGATAATGCAACATAAGAAAGTCTATCAAGAGGAACCTTGTAAAAGAGTTCTCCTTGGTAGACATATTTATTTCTAGACTCTTTAACTTCTGAAGCTAACACAGCAGCAGCTTCGCAATGAAACAGTGCTGTACCATCTTTG
>Ga0181358_1001642_pt1 | contig 10228 bp, 18 predicted proteins | sample Fa13VDMM110SD_FD_130096 | JGI IMG/M metagenome (GOLD analysis project Ga0181358, IMG submission 130096) | Freshwater viral communities from Lake Michigan, USA - Fa13.VD.MM110.S.D | ecosystem: Environmental > Aquatic > Freshwater > Lake | place: USA: Michigan | collected 2013-09-24
ACATTCCTAGATTGAATAAGATGTTTGATACTATCAAATGATACTAATATTTTATGATAGTCTGGTAAATCTTGTAGCTTTACATTTGCTTTGTCATAAGTAATAAGAGGAAATAGATCAGAAGAAATTCTATAAGTATGATTATGGTCTGCACAATACTTTATGTATTGATATGTAGTTGTCATATTGTTTAATATTCTAGAAGAAAGAGTAGATAACGCTTCTGATCTAGACATAGCAGAGAAACGAGCATAAGTCATAGTATTGAACTTGATAGGATTATCTTGTTCAGCTAAACTTAACACAATACAACAAACTCCTTTTCTCATAGTAAGAGTATATTCTTCTTTGTCAAATCTGTCAATACTCTATATATTATCTGTAAATATATGTAGATGAACCATTATGGTTTTTTAATTCTTTTTTAATCAATGACTTATGATTTTCATTTTTCCATTTTATGCTGTCATAGTTTTTCTTAAACCTATCAGAGAAACAATTTCGAGCTTTATCACCTTTTCCAGCTCCTTTATTTGGCTCATTTGTGTTCATATTTGGGATTTTTTCGTTAGCAAATAGACTCTTTATTTGGCATTTTTCTGTTCGTAAATGGCTCTTTATTTGGAAAAATATCGTTCACAAATTAACTTTTAAAATTTTTTGCAATTTCATTTACATGATCTTTAATGTCATTATAAATATTTATTTCCTTTTGATTAGCTTTTCTTTCCACTTTTGATAAGTCATTAAATTTATATTCTTTTAATTGGTGATGTTTGAAATGATATACTGGTTTATTTGAGTAATTATCATTCGTAAATCTAATATATCTAAATGGAAGGTCTTCTCCTTTAATCTTATAAAGAGTTCCTAAAGTTGGTTGTTCTTTTTGTTCTTCGATAACTGCATCAATAAAGTTTAGGATTTTTTTTAACATTTTTATTTTTCCTTTTAGGTTTAACATGCTTCCAAATTCTACCTTCTTTATCTAGATCAACACTCCATAGCATTATCTTATTATAAACTTTAAATCCATATCCATTACCCCAATTCATAATGGTTATGCTAATTAAGTCTCCTATAATGTATAGAATATACGATAAAAGATATCTCATAAAACTATTATATAAAATATATAAACTATGTCAAGCTTATTTTAATCAAAAATACTTTCTGCTTTTTCTGGAATGAATTGAACTAATGCTCGATTTGCATATACTTGAAATGAATACATCTTGTATTTTTTATGAATCAAAATATCTTTCAATTTATTTACATATTCATTTTCCATATAGACTACTATTGTTTCATCATCGTTAAGATCAATTCCATATTCTTCTGCAAATTCAGAACATATTGCAAGAGCTTCATTTTTATCGCTCATAAAAGTAATTACACTCTTATCGGGGCGAGTAGGATTCGAACCTACGAATGGATTTCTCCATCGGCAGTTTAGTAAACTGCTGTTTTAAACCGCTCAACCATCGCCCCAGCTCCCAAACTAGGATTTGAACCTAGAACAGCCTCGTTAACAGCGAGGTGCTCTACCATTGAGCTATTTGGGAAAATTAAACATTTTCCTTATTTAACATTATAATATCATTTCTCCATTTGTCAAGTATATTGGTCATTTTATCCATATCTATATCATCTTCACACATTAAAATGAATTTATTTTTAGGATTTTTTATTTTATTGAAAATTTCATCTAATATTTCATGAAGCATTTTTAGATTTATTGCATGATAAGCATAATTTGTATTTTCTTCTATATCTGCTCGTGATGTGAATTGACTTAATATAAAGCCTTCATCTGCGCTTTTGCTTCCCGCTAAAAGTATATTAAATTTATGATTTTTTTTATCATAATCACAATCATAAAAATAAAAGCCAAAAAACTTAATTTTATTTGATATTATCATTAGGTTTAGAGTATTTGTATAAAAGTTTATGCATTCCAAGAAACGGACATCCTTTTACGTCTGTTCCGTTTTTATAATGATTCATTCTTTCGTTAGTGTTTACTTCGTCCATATCTTTAATATTTTTCTTTCTCGCGTAAACCCATTCGAAATGTTTTTTTTCTAATTCTGGATTTTCTTTTAAATGTTTTAAATCTAGTTTTGATTTATCGTTTAGATTAAGTGGTATTGGTATAATTCTACAAATAGGATGAAGCTTTGGTATTTTAATCCAATGATTGGGTCTAGTTATTTTATAATTCATTGTGAAAGTAAAAGGCGACCAGTTTGTTTCTACTATACCTTCTAATGCAAATAGTCCATCTATAAATATATTAGATGGGCCTCCTACCCACAAGCCCCAAGCTGGAGGAGTCTTGAAAAGAATTGCCATGTTAAAAGTTAATATTCCAGAACCAAAATGACTTGAGCATAATTGATAATGTTTTTCTTGTGTTAGATTTCTTATCTCTATATCAGATGGATCTGTTCCTCCGTTCCATTTTACTTCTATGTCTTGATTGTTTAAAACCCACCAACCCATGCTATTTGCAGAAACTATTGGAATACAACTATAGATAAATTTGATAGCATCTTCATTCATCCATTCTCTTTTTGATTCCGCTGGAACTATAAATTTTTTATAATAATTCATTTCTTCTTCGTTTTTATAAACAAAGAGAGCTTCGATTTTTATATCTTCTTTTATTAAAGAGTTTTCTTTATTAAGGAAAAAGTTCATTTAAGTTATTATAAAATTCTATTTCTTTTTTAAACAATTCTTCTAATTCATTTCTTTTATATTGATCTCCAATATAAGCGTTAGTTTTTGAATCGTTTTTAGAAAATGGATGTGGTAAATTTTTTATTTCACAATTAAAAATTTTTGAAAGTTTTTTAAACGAATGATTTAAATCGCTATATTTTCCAATAAAATTAAAATTTTTTATATTTTCAAATCCGTAAAACATTTCTTTCATGAATTCGTATTGTACATTACCATACTCTAAAATAATAATTTCATGATTTAAAATTTTTTCAATATATTCTTCTAAAGAATAATCTTGGCTACTTCTGTAAACTTTTCTTTCTGGCGTATATAATGGCCTCCATCCTTTTTCTATTGTAGTTTCTTCTGATTGTGAATCCCATATGACTTTTTCTGTAACTCTTGGTCCTTCGCCTTTCCTTGTAAATTTCCAATAAGTATAAAGTTCATATATATTATCTATTGGATGATTTAAAATAGTAAATAGAAAATCTTCATTTTTTTTATTTAAATTACAAGTGGGAAAAACTCCATATAAAAATCCATCATGTCTTAAATGTTTAAGATCTCTTGGTATCATTTCCATAATATTATCCGCATCTGTATAGAATTTTGAGTCTATTAATTGATATGGATAGTGAAATTCAGTTACTTGCATAATGCTAGGTATACTATTTAAAATGCTGTAAGTAACTTTTGGATATAGTCTACCAGCCATTGCTTGATATATGATCATAAAATTTAATTTCTTCTTTAAACATATTTTCTAAATCTTTTAGTCTGTAAAGTTCTCCACTATATGAATATGCTCGATTATCTATTGGATGTGGCATATTTTTTTTAAATATTTTGCTTAATTTTTCAAAAGTCAATTTTAAATTATCAAATGATCCAACATAATCAAAATCCTTGTAACTTTTATGTCCATAAAATAATTCTGAAATAAATTGATATTTAACATCTTTGTATTGAATATTGAATTGCTTTCCTTCTAAAACTTCATCTATGTATTTTTCTAAAGAATAATCTTCTCCATGTTTAAAAACTTCTGCTTCTGCCGACCATAATTTAGCTGGATTTTTTCTTTCAGCTTCTGTTACATAATTAACCTCTCTTGGTCCAAATTGTTTTCTTGTGAAAATCCAATATGCATAAAGATCATATATTTTCTTAACTGGATGTCCAATTATTGTAAATACAAAATCATTTTGTCGTCTATTTAATTGTGTTGAAGGAAAAACGCCATATAAAAATCCATTATATCTGCTATGTTTTACATCTTTAGGTATCATTTTCAATACGTTATTTGAATTTTCGTATTGATTATCTTCAACTAATAAATGATAATGAAATTCAGTAAATTTTATATCTAAAGGAATATTGTTTAAAATTGCATCTACTACTTTAGGATATAATCTTCCTTGAGTGGCTTGATATATTATCACTATATATGATATATAGTTATTATAGTATATTCTATATTATTTATTTTTCTTATATTCTTGTAAGCAAGATTTAAACTTACTCTTATCATCGCCTTGTTTTGTTGGAATGCATTGCTTTAAGAAATCGTTAAATTTTTGACCTTCAGTAGTCATCATACCTTTGTATTCTTCATCATTTTCCATCTCATATTTTTCATCTTCTGAAGCTTTACTTTTACAATGTTGTTCTTGGCTAAAACCTTTTGGATTGTTGCAATCTATACTTCTTTTATACTTCATGCTCCATTCTGCTTCAATTTTTTGTAATTGAACTTCTGTTTTACCAAGCATATCGCCTTTTTCCCAAGTTGATCCTTCATTAGTGCATTCATAAACTACTGCGTAACCCATATCATCTGGAAGATCACGAATTTCTTTAACTATACCTTCGCTACCATAATGTTTGCACTTGGCATTAACATTCTTAACTTTATCTCCGACTTTAAACATGGTAGATGATTCTGCTTCTTCCATCTCCATCTCTTCTGATTCTTCATTTTCTTTATTAAACATTACATAGTTATGAATTGTAATCATATAATCTTCTGCAAGAATTGCCATTTGTTGTAAAAATGGTTCTGTAAGATTTTCTTTTACCATTGGATCATTTAATTTTTCAACTACATTTTTTGAATGTTGATAGATAGAATTAATTGAACCAACTATCATTCCATAAAAATCTTCTTTATAATCTTCAAATTCATCTTCTACTTCTTCAACTTGAGCTAAACTTTTATCTTCTAAAAATACAATTTGATCAAACTCTGTTTCGCCATCCCATTCATATTCTTCATTTAAATAATCGTTGGCTTGAGCTTTTTTAAGAGCTTCTTGAGAGGGACGATTAGGAGAACCAGGTTTTGCTGGACGATAATTTTTACCCATTCTTTTTTTCTTTTGTTGAATGTTATACCAAAGACCTTTGCCTTTGGCTTGAACTTCTGCTTCTAAGGTAACTTCTTCTTCACTTCCAGTAATTTTACTAACTGGTTTTGCGCTCCACATTTTACAAGACCAGTAATTAGCTTTATATTTTGGGCCAGGATTATCGCAACCATGTCTTGATCTGTATGCTTTTCTTCTTTCTGGATTGTCTCTTTTGATGGACATATTTGGATCACCAAATTTTACCATTACAATATTACCTTTATCGTTTTTAACATAAACACCAAACTTCTTTTTGCTTCCAGAAGGAAGACGAAATGGTTTATTAAGTGGCGCTTTGCCTTTTTTTGCTGCTAGTATATCTTTTGAGAAATCGATTTCCATATTATTTAATATAGTTACACTATTTTTACGCGGCGGTGATGGTGAGTGGGCTTGAAAATACTGTTATATTTAAATCACTATCGTACATATAATAACTTGATTGCGGAATAAATGAGGCGTTTGTGCTGTCATTTCTAAATTTGTAATTATATTCTGGATAAGCAAAACCCATTGCCCAATTCATACTTCCATCATCATATTTAAGCCAAGCAAGTGACCAGTAATTTCTGCTTCCTAAATTTTGCCAATCCCCATCATTCCACTGCATTTCTACATTGGGGGGAACAAGCACAAAACTGTAATTAGGTGATGATCTATAGCATACTCCGTTGTATGACCTAATTGTATACCCATCAAAACCAATAAATGTTTCAAGAGCAGCCTTTTTAGAATATGTATCATTTGCTCCGCCATAGGGAGCGGCAACGCTTGCAACAATTACACTAGCCGTACTTGCCACAGGAATCCCGCTGGGTGCGGCTGAAACTATTCTTCTTGTAGGAACATATAAATTTATTCCTTTTTTAAAGTTTCCGAGTTGTTTGGTTTTCTTGACTATCATATAGTCAATATAAAGTTAAATTAACTTCTTTCCCAGCAAATATAATTTGGGTTCAATCCACTAACACTAACTATTCCTACATAATTAAGATCACTTAAACTTCCGCCATCACCACCTCCAGAAGCGGTAGTTGATGCTAAAACAAAATTAAATGAATTAGCAGCAGCAGAAGTTCCGTATTTCACATAAAGATTGCCGCTTTGTAAATTTTGAATATAAAGTTCTTCGCGATTAGCATTTGCTTGTAATACTGTTCCATTTGTTCCACTTGGTGTAAAATTAGATATTGGGTCTGCTGGAGTAGCATCATAATCTAAATTTATTCTTTTTTCAGAAGAGTCTGTTGTTGTTAGGTTAGACATATTAAATATGATTACACATTAAATATAAAAAATGATAAAATAAAATTATCTAGTTTCTCGCCATTGTAAGCTCGCAAAAGTATTTGACTAATTAATGCACTTTATGTATCTTAACAAACTCGACTACAGTAGAGGTTCCTTGGTTAGTTTTGCTTATTACTTTATAGTTCAATTTATCTAATTGAGTTTTTAAATCTTCAAAGTATTTTTCATCAACTAAAACGAGTATGCTTTTTTCTGATTCTTTATAATGAATCTTATTTGAGAACTCTTGACAAATTGCTATTTCTGCTTTCACATAATAATTTACACTATTGGGCTATATAATATTATTTTTCTTGTATATAGAAATTTTTATGGTTTTTTGGTGAAATTTTCTGTATGTAGGTTTTCGCCTCTTTGTATCCTTCTTTTGATAATGGAAATACTCCATGAAGAAAATTGTCGTTCTTTGATAAGATTGCGTAATATTTTTTTCTTTTGGTTTTGGGCATATTATTTTTTCTTTTGAAGGACTCTTAATTCTTTTTCTAGGTTATCCATTGTTTGCATTTCTTTGTCGCTTTTATTTAATAAGTATTTTAATTCTTTCATGTACTCTTCAAATTTTTTATTGTAAGATAAGCAAAATTTATCGTTATCTAGTTCATCTAGTTTAGACAAGATATTGAAAGCTTTATTGGCAATCCACTCACAAGTGGCAATACAATAATTTGATCTATCTGTAAAATCTTTTACTTTATGAGCTTTTTTCTTTTTCATATTCTTCTAGTAAGGTTCTTAATAATTTTAAATGATGCACATCCCAATTATCGCCAGTAGCATCTTTATCTTTGCTCATATTATCTTCCCAAATATTTTTTTCAATAATTTGATCTAATAAAATATATATCTTTTCCATACTACTATTATACATAAAATATTGATAAAAGTCAAAATCTAATGTAATATACATTATAGTTCTTTAACATTGGGCCCGTAATGGTTTCGATTTTAAGAAAATAAATTGAAATGCAAGTGGAGGTTGAATCGAGGACTCCTTAAAAAGTTTCGCTTATATTAACTGCCAAAACAGCTAAATATAAAGGTCATATTTCTGCAAGAGTTTCTCTTGTTGAGATGACCGAATCTGTAGCCTAAGTTACAGCGTGATATCCACGACACATCTACTGGAATATTGCGTTATTAGATGTATTCTTATACAATCCTTTTCATTTGATTTTTTATAAGAATTATTAAGGATGAATTTGACTAAGGTTAAATTTATTATTAAATGAATAGCTAAAAACCAATTGTTTATTCGACTCTTTAGCGAACTAACGGAATAAAATAAACTTGTAGTATTTTAATTTAGATTTTTAAAACACAAGAGTTCAATTCTCTTCGGGTCCAAGTAAACGATTCCCTTCGGCTCCAATTTATATTAGAGAATAAATAGTGATACGCATATAATATAGAAATGGCGATATCTAAAATTCAATTAAAATGTCTTTATTGTGGAAATATTTTTGATAAATTAAAATCTGAATATAATAGACAAATTAATAAAGGTAAAAGTAAGTTTTATTGCAGTTATAAATGTGTTGGTAAAGCTGATGTCCAAAAAAATCCAGATAAATTTAAAAAATTTAGACAAGCTAACGCTATTAGAATAAAAAAGTATTGTGGATGTAGACTAGATCAATATAGCCCATTCAAGTATCATGCCAATAAAGCTAGATCTAGAAGCAAAAAGAAAGGTTATAAAACAGATTTAAATACAGAATATTTAAAAGAAATTTGGGATAAACAAAATGGAACTTGTCCATATACAAAAATACAAATGGAATTAAGTAGAACAAGTGGAGACGAAGATATCAAGAAAACTCCTACAAAAGCAAGTTTAGATCGAATCGATCCAAATATAGGATATATTCAAGGAAATGTTGAATTTGTATGCTATTGTGTTAATGTAATGAAAAATGATTTCACTAAAGAAGAGATGGTTGATTTTATTAATTTAATTAAAAATAATTAAATTATACTTTTGTCGCCAGAAAATACTACATCGCAATAATCTTTTAATTCTCTAGATATATACTCTTTCATATTATCAAAATCATTAAACTTAATAAAATTAGGTCCAAGTTCATTATCTAGTCTTATTTTAAATATATTTAACTCTTGCAGGATATCGCATTTATTGATTATTAATTTAGTTGTTCCAGATATTCTTATCGCATTTAATAATTTATTAAAATTAAGCCAGTTGACAAGTCTTTTTCTGCCAGTTGTTGTCCCGTACTCTTTACCTAAATCTATTATTTTATTTAATTCTTCATCGAGCCACAATGATTCTGGAAATAATGGATCTACTCCACTTTTTGTATCGTAAATTTTTGCTACTCCAATTATTTCTCTTATTTTCTTTGGACTAAAGCCTAAAGAACAAGCAGCGTATGGTAGAGTCTCACTACTTGTAACATATGGATAATCTCCATAATTTAAATCTAGCCAAAAGCTTTGCGCCCCTTCGCAAAGAATTTCTCCATAAAGCTGCCCATCCCAAAGATACTGTTTATCTAAATAATTTCCAGCAAGTTTACCAGTTCGTAAAGCTTTATCAGCATAAGCTGGAGCAATTCCTTGTCCAGTAGTTCCCAGTTTGGGCTTTAAAAATTTAAGATCATATTGAATATGCTTTTCAGTAATAATATGAGCTTTGGGACTTACTTTAATTAGGGATGTGTCGAATCCTTCCCTTTTTAAATACTCTATCTCATCAAAGAATTTATCAATATTGATAACGCAATTTGGGCCGATGACGCTAAGTTTATTTTGAAAAACACCACAAGGAATGAGATGAGTTTTATATTTTTTATCATTAAGATAAACTGTGTGACCTGCATTGGGACCACCATTCCAGCGACAAACAATATCATAATTTTTAGATATTGCATTGCTTATTTTACCTTTGCCTTCATCACCCCAAGCTAATCCGAAAATAATATCAACTGCTTTGATCATTTTTTGTTAATTGTTCTTGAGTTTTTTGAAGTTCATTCAAATAATCACTAAGAAGTTTTTTACAAAAATTGCTTCCATCTGCGCCACAGCATTTTTTAAATTTTTTATTATTGATTTGGCAAAGATCATTTCTTTGCATTTTTGGAGCTAATCTTCTAATTGGTCCTCTAAAATAAGGCTGAACATATAGTCCAACTTCAGCAGATTCTTGTTGATTATCTTGCTCCATTATAACTCTTGCGCTGGATTTCTAATATCAAAAATTGAAACTTTGGAATCTTCATTTTTATCATTTTTTACTACAACATTAGTTTCGTCAATTACTTCTAGTACTTCCCCATAAAAATGGTCAAGAGTATTATAATTTGTTATAACTGCTACTCTTTTTCCTAGCATTCTTTTAAGAACGTTTAATTTTTGTGTGTTTTTTTGTTTCATCTTTAAGCATTATATATTATATATTAATGAATATCAAGCTTTTTATTGAATCTTCCTACATAAGCTAGTAATTTTATATGTCCCCTTCTTATAGATTCAATTTTAGATGGTTTATGATGAGCTTGATGAAGAATCAAGCCGTTACCTAAATAAATACAACCATAAGCAGGTTCTTTATCTTTTATATCTTTGCAAATCAAAAGATCATATGTTTTTAATTCTGTTAAAGTTTTTGGTGTTGGGTCTACTCTTAATAAGTCTACGCTTTCACCCCAAGCTTTTCTTAATTGATAGTCCCAAGAGAAATTTGTTCTAGATTGTTCTGGATCTGAAATTTTTAAACCTAATTGGTCATAATAAAATCTTGATAGAGTAGA
>Ga0181358_1001643_pt1 | contig 10227 bp, 9 predicted proteins | sample Fa13VDMM110SD_FD_130096 | JGI IMG/M metagenome (GOLD analysis project Ga0181358, IMG submission 130096) | Freshwater viral communities from Lake Michigan, USA - Fa13.VD.MM110.S.D | ecosystem: Environmental > Aquatic > Freshwater > Lake | place: USA: Michigan | collected 2013-09-24
ATTAGATAAGAAGAGATTGAACCAGATGTATAATGACGCTACTGCTGATAAACAGAACTTTCTTTTGATTGATTTAGAAGGCGACCCCAAGCAACGATTTAGGAAGGGGTTTAACGAATATTACGAATTAGACGAAAAATAACATATTAATTTTTTGCTTTTTAAAAAAAAATATATTAATAGTATATATATTATGAGTGGCACTGGTAGCTTGATGATTCGCAACCTTCGTACATCCAACGACTACACTAAAGCAGCGCAAGCACAAGATGAACTGCTAAAAATCGCTATTGCTAATGATAGCAAAATCGCCGCCGCAAGGAAGGCGTATAAATATGGAGAGATACCACCCCTAACCGCACAGCAAGATAAAGACCCAGCCGAGCTACAAGCAGACCAAGCACGTCAAGAAGCCGACTTGATCCGCAACTTACAAAGTTTAGGATTTAGGTTCTCTGATATCCAAACAATCGTCGCTAATTTAACACCCGATGTTGAGTTTAAAATAAATCAAACTTTTCCATCAATCAAGCGCCGTATTGAAAAAGATTTCAACCCTAAACTAGTCACTCCTAGTTTCTTCCTTGACTGGATACAAAACTATTTAGAAACAGTTGACCGAACAAAGGGTTTTATTAGTGGTGGAAGTTCAACTACACCATCATCCAAGAGTAGGTTTGATATAGGGGGTGGTGATGAAGCCGTCGCCAAGCTTGAAACCGAACCAGTTGAATCTGGTGTTGCTATCAGTGAACCAGTTGCGGTTGTAGGAGAGAGAGTTATTAAACCAAGAAAAGCCGAAATGATTTATTCAACTCGTGACGATTTTATTGTTGCTCCATTACCCGATAAGAAACGATTTTTAAACAAATATTTAACAGCGTTTATGAATACAAATCCAAATATATCACCAGAGGAAGAAGTCAATTTAAGCGAAGCACTTGACGCAGTTAATAACGCACAAGGAACAGACAGAATGGGCGCTTATTATGAACGCGGAGGTGTAGGCGGTATTTTAACTGATATCTATTCCGTATGGTCGCCTATTGTTTTTAACAGATTAACCGAAGTGGGTAGTAATTTATTGCCTATGCGAAAAAAAGAGGGTGAAGGATTACGCCATAGGAAGAAAAAAGAACCAAAAGCATTAAAAAAAATTATACTTGGTAAAGGTATTGTCGTTGAAGAAGCGCCAGTGTTTAGACCTCTCGGTAAATATATCGTCCATTATGGCTTCCTCGCAGATAAAGATATGCTTAACGTCAAGTATCCAAGTGGTGGCGCTATACCACAATTTAAACCGACTCCCGTAAGTGATATATTTAAGGATTTTATTATGGATCTTTTAGAAAGTGGAAAAGCAAACTCGCGAGTATACGAACAAGTGCCTATTGAGGAGCGCAAATTGTTTGAAAAGATTGCTAACGGGGCTGGTATTTTCCACTCCCTCGGATTAAAGAAAGTAGTGATGGATACTGAAAAAGATGAGAACGACAGATTTAACTTGTTAAAGGGAGAGTATTTAGCGGGCAATAATTCACAAAAAGTCCTACACGAGTTAAGACGTCTCGTGATTAAGTTTATGAATGACGGGCGCTTACATAAATCGCAAGCCCTTAATTTCCTTATGGAATTATCTATTTAGGAAACTACAACGAAGTTTTTTATCTTGTTAATATATATTATGCGAACTCTTATCTTAAATAGTAGTAATATTGTAGAGGATTCAAACAACTCAGTATTAGAATACAACTTCCCAGCTGGTGGTATTACTTTAATTGAGGGGGATAAAATAGCCCTTGCCTCTCTACAGATGTATTATTCAACCTTTAACATCACCACTGCGAATGGAAATAACCAGTTTAGTTATACTTGGATTGATGGTACTACTTTCCCAGTAGGCACTGGTACATCCAATACAAGTGAAACCATACCTAACGGATTTTATGATATCGACGGGTTAAACGACCTATTACACTATCAGATGATAGCCAACGGACACTATTTAATTAACAACTCTACTGGTGATTATGTCTATTTTATTAATTTATCTACTAACGCTAATCGTTATGCGGTTCAAGTTGATTGCTTCCGTATAAATACTACTTTATATCCAGTAGCGAGTTATACTGCTGGGACACCTACGACTGGTGCTTCTACTACGTGGGTTTCTACTTTATGGAACGCGACTACCCGTGTCCCTCAATTAGTCGTCCCATCTACTAATTTTAGGAATATTATAGGTTTTGCCGCAGCAAGTTATCCAACAGCGATACTCGGTCATACTTCCACACAATCTTTTATTTCTTCCTTCACACCTCAAGTCACTCCATTATCGTCGTTTCTTTTAACTTGTACTTTAGTAAATAATAACTTTGCTGTGCCTAACAATTTGATTTATTCCTTCTCTCCCGAGGGGACATTCGGAGACCAATTTACCGTCGCACCGAATCAATATGTTTTTATAAACGCTCAACCTGCTTCTTATACATCTTTTAGAGTTAGTTTTCTAGACCAAGATGGTGCGCCCGTCGCTATTCAAGACGAGCAGATGGTTATTCTTTTAACCGTCGCAAATAAAGGCGATAATTTAGGACTATAATTTAGCAGTTTTTTTCTTATGAATATGTATAAGGTATGTATATTCATAAACTAGGAAAATCTACTTGCGGTGGTAGAGTGAGTATGGGATTAGGAAAAAAAAGTAAAGCATCAAGGGATCACAAGCGGACGATGGGCGAAGGTTTAGTAGAAAAGATATACGAAGACGGAATGGTTAATAAACCTTCCCGATTTTTAAAGGATTTAAGTCCCGCCCAGCGTGTTATTAAGAAAAAATATGTCTCACTTTTGTAATTTTAGGGAGATGATTTAGGCAAAAAAAATTATATCAAGGATTATTTTATCTTTGCTATAATATATAATGGATAACCTCGTCTTTGAAGAGAGCGTCAACTCTGAAATGCCTACTAGTGAGTTCGTCGACAAACAGTGGCTGTATGTTAACGACAACAACAACTCCAACTACACAGGACAAATTGTACTCGATACAACACCTTTAGCAAACAGTGGATCGTATATCAACTGGCAGGAAGCATTCCTCGCAATTCCGCTTGTATTACAGATTGAAACCTCAGCTGGTATCGGAGCATCTGAAGCAGTTGACTGGTCTCTAGGTATGAAAAACGGCTTCTGGCAAATTATTCACTCTATGAGTGTAGAGTTCAATAACGGTTCAGTAATCCAACAAACCCCCTTCTTAAACGTATTTTGTAGTTTTAAAAACTTGACTTCTTGGTCTCAAGAAGATTTAAGGAACTGGGGTTCAGTGTGTGGTTTCTTTCCAGATACCGCTAAATCGTGGGTTTATAACAACAACGCCACTGCTGCTTCCGTGTTAAATCTTTTAAACACATCTGGAACTGGTCTTTGTAATAACAGAAACGCACCATACGTCCAAGTAGCTCAATTCGGTAACGTGGTTGCTACCAGTGCCTATTACAATACTGCAACAACTGCTTCCCTTTCTTCAAGTGATTTAAGATCCAATTATAACGAAGGTTTATATAAACGTCAATCTTGGTTGAACTTTAACTTAGCACAAGTAGCATCTGGTACTGCACCAGCTTTAACTGATACAACATCAAATCAATCTGCTTTATTAGCAACAACATCAACATCACAAACTATTTCTTCAACTGGTTTGAATGCTATTTTTATGTCTTACGTCCAAGAAGCAGCCGCCAATAAAAGAGTCCTTGTGTTTGATGCTGTGGTTCGTTTGAAAGATATTACCGATTTCTTTAACAAGTGCCCTCTATTAAAAGGTTCAACGATGCGATTGTATATTAACACTAACCAAACATCCTTCACAGGTGCTCTGCTTCCATCAGTATATACCAGTGCTGCTTCAGGTGTTATTCTTTCATCTGGTATTTCAGTTTTAACATCAACACCTACTATTTTAGGCGGAGGTGGAACAAACCCAGTTATGCTAGCAAGTATGGATATCGGTCAAGGTTCATACCCAATTGTCCCACTTACTGTAACTGCTAACCCAGCGGCAGCAACTACTTACACCATAGGTTTATCTATTGTTAGAACTCAATTCTCTGCTTTAACTACTTATAGTGCACCAATTACCAGTGTCCGTTTATATGCCCCAGCATACACTATGTCTCCAATAAGCGAACAAAGATACTTGAGTTTATCACCAACTAAAAAGATTGTATATAATGATATTTTCCAATTCCAATACAGCGGTGTAGCTGCGGGTTCTTTTTCGTTTCTAGTGACCAACGGTATCCCGAATGTGCGCAGTGTGACGGTCATTCCGTTCTTACCAAAAGCATCCAACGGCACAGCACAAACATACAACACCTCAGTAGGTGGAACTACCACTGCTGTCTCAGGTACAACTGTTTCATCTTTATTATCACCTTTCTCTACTACTGGTGGAACTCCAGACCCTATTTCTTTAACAAACTTCCAAATCCAAGTTTCGGGTAAGAACTTATTTAACAGCAACTTACAGTATGACTTTGAATCTTTTTACGAACAACTTGTTTCATCTAATCAATTGAACGGTGGCTTAACAACCAGTATGGCTTCAGGTTTAATCGGTAAAGAAGATTTCCAGTGGTTATACAGATACTATCACGGCAACTGCTCTCGCTCTATCCCATCAGAGGACGGAGTCGCAAAAGCAATCCAAATCTTGGGTACAAACAACTCCGCAGTCACAATAGATCTTATGGTGTTCGTAGAGTTCCAAAGAGAAATCACTGTTGACGTCAGAACTGGTGCGAGAATTGCTTAAGCAAAATCCAGTTTCTTTAAAGCGTCTGTTTAGAGAAACAATTTAGGAAAAATACAATAATATTATCTTTCGTAATATTATAGTATGATGGATATGATTCCAGTTAATTTAAGCCTAGCGCAAATCCGTAAGTTGAAGAAGGGAGGAGCTATCGGTTTAAAACCCGCAAACTTTATGATGGGCGAGGGTCATACTCCTTCCCACGCCCTCTCCGTTATGCCCGCAAGTCAACGCAGAATAAGAACCGCTAATATTAGAGGTAAAGGTATGAGATTACAATTGAAACCTGGCGAAGATATTATTGATATGACTTCGGGCGGATCTGTTTTAGGCGATATCAAAGGCGCTTTCAAAAAAGTCGGCTCAACCGTTAAATCACTTGAAAATAAAGCGGTTAGTGGTGCTAAAAAAACCGTCGGCTCTGTTGTTAAAGGTGTTAACAAGGCAGCCGATGCTGTGGTTGATGTCGCCAAATCAAAACAAACCAAAAGAGTTGGTCGTCAAATCGCTTCTACTCTTATCAAAAGAGGTATTCCAGTTGCTACATCCGCTCTCGGCGCTGCTCTTGCCTCATCTGCTGCTACTTTAAGTGGAAACCCCGAATTAGCACCTATGGCTGGTAGATTCGGGGCAGTAGCAGGTCGCGAAGGTGGTATGGAGTTATCCAAATATGTAACTCGTAAAACGGGCTATGGAATGAAGGGTAGAGTCAGATTACCAACTGGCGCTACTATGCCTACCAGACCAATTGTCGGTCCTGGCGGTATTCGCAAAATTAGTGGTGAAGGTTTTTTGCCCGCTGGTGGCGACCAATCGGGAAGTGGTATTTCTATTGTTGCTCCATCCGCACCAAGGGGCGACGTTATTCAAACGGGCAGTCCATACGCCGCCATCAACTCCGCAGCGATGAATCCTTTTATTGCTCCAAGTATCCAGCTGGCGTCAAGAAAAATCGGCAAGGGTTTTGTTCCCGCTGGTTAATTTAGATGAATTAAATACGCTTATTTAGGAAAAAATATAATACTCACTATTTATATAATGGTGAATATTAACTATATTATGATGGGTGTTCGCAACGAGTCCCGCTTGTTTCCAATTATTAGAGAGTTATATGGCGATGATTTAAATAAGATTGAAGGTAAGTTTGCCCCCTTTGATTATCAGAGTCCGTCCAAACTAATTGAATTAAAATCCCGCAATTTTAAAAACGATAAATACCCTACTACTATGGTGGGGTATAACAAAATAGAACTGGCGCAAAAAGAGCGCGAGAAGAAGGTATTTTTTTTATTCGCCTTTTTAGACGGTTTGTATGAGTGGGAGTATACCGATGAGAACTTTGAGACCATCGGTGGTATGAGTGCTGTGAAGAATATGACTGGATATGTTAAGTACAACAATACGAACTTCAACCCTAACAAGCCACACTTGTATATACCAATTGATAAGTTGGTGAAAAAAAGCGACTTCGGTGGTAGTTCTTTAACCGAATGTATAGTAAATTAAAATCTTTCAATATTATATTATGCTGTCTAATATTGAAATTGAAGAGATTGCTGATGATTTAAAACTCCCTATTGTAGGTGTATTTAGTAAGGATCAATTGCCCGATAAACGCTATATAGGTAGTTATTATGTGAATCTACAAGATGCCGATGATGGAAACGGTACACACTGGGTATTCTTCCGTATTTTTTCACCAGATAAAGCAATTTATTTCGATAGTTTCGGGTTGCCTTGTCCCGAAGACGTCAAAGATTTTTTAGAGCCCTTCTCTCCTATACCGTATAGCAACAGACAAATCCAAGATGTGAAATCTTCCTATTGCGGTTGGTATTGTATTGCGTGCGATTATTATTTCCAATACGACGTTAAAAAAGGGGGTGATATTGAAGAAGAGTTTGACGATTTTTTAAATATGTATAGCGCTAAAACCTCGGTCAACGATAATATATTAAAAGAGTATTTAAAGAGATGAACCCCGTTTTAAGACCCTTTTTTGTTTTAATTTTAAGGAGAAAGTGGGACTGACGCCGTGACGCCGCTGACGCCGTGACGCCGCTATGTAAAGATATTTTGTCGTTTTTCCTATTTTTTTTAAGGGGATTTACAAAAACGCGGCGTCACTGGCGTCACGGCGTCACCCCAGCGTCAACACCATAACATCTTACTTCTCATAAAAAAGATATTACAACACACCATATACCGTCTTATTCTTCTTGTACCATAACAAAAACCTCCTCTATGCGTTTGTATCCCGTAATCCCGCCCAAATCCCGAACCTCTTTGTCGCCGATTGTTTTTGTACCAAAAGACAAGTTTTTATTCCACTTTATTCCAATCGCCGCCAACTCGCCAGGAATATCTTTTCGTTTATAACTGGATATTTCTTCAATCGCCGAGATGGCTATTTTATCGGTGGGCGCACCGATTTCATAATTTTCATAAAACCACTTCGCAAAAGCGTTATTCTCGGTTTTCGTCTTACTCACCGCATCGATAAATTGTTTAGGGATTGCTGGTATTCCTTCCATATAGTATTTCATTCCGTATTCTAAAAGCAAGGAAATAATCTCGTCCGAGTATTGCTCTTTTAATTTATCGGGCAATTTTGTATCCGCAATAAAATCCAAGGTTTCATAATTCTCTTCCTCCAAACAACTCGTCCGATCAAAGTGCGAGCAAAACTGTATTTGTTTATACCGATTGTATACCGCTTGCTCGTCCTTGTCTATTTTCGGGATATGGTTGCTGCACACAAACATCTTGTAGGATACCATTAAATCCACCGTATTCCCATACATCACATCGGTGTTTATCTTCATTCCATCGCCTATTTTCTTCATCAGCGCAGCGTTTAATTTCTTTTTCGTACCCTCATCGGCAAATACAATTCGCGCGCCGTTCAATTCGGGTAATTGCTTGTGCGTTTTTGTATTCGCATCTTCCAACAGATTCGGATTCGTTTGTTTCACATATTCGGGCAAAAGGTGGGTCAAAATATCAAAGAAGAAGGTTTTACCGTTGTCTCCCTTGCCGCCCTCTGTGCCGTCCACAATATAATAAATTGATTTCTCCAAGTGCGATGAGCCCGTAAAAGCGTAGCCCAGCACCCCTAAATAATATTCCAAGTGTTCTTCATTCCAATTTAAAATCTTCTTCAAAATATGTCGTAAATCCGCCATCTTTCTATCGGCAAAATCGGGTGGATAATTTACGGATAGGGTAAAGCTAACATAATCGTCTTTTCGTATGCCCGCCCTAAACTCCCCCGTTTTTAAATCAAATATACCGTCGGCAAAGACCACCAATCCAGCAGTATTATCTAATTTCTTTTCAAAATCGTTATCCAATAATAGCGTGCGTAAGTATTTTATTGTCTGACTAATATAGGACGATTTCCCAACGTTTTTATAATGGGTTTCTAATTCTTTGATGATGCTTTTTGCTGCTTTCTTGGCTTCTTCACCAGTCGCATTCCTATAAACGTCGTGCGCTTGTTTAAGCGGTTCTACAATATATCGCTGTATGGTGGTGGCGATTAAATAATCGTTTGAAGCGGCGGTCTTCATCCAAATATTATTCTTGTTGGTATAATACCATAGCTTCGTCTTGCTGCTGTAAAACAATTGACTTTTAAGGGCGGGTGCTACTATTTTAGCAATATGCGCTTCGCCCTTATTCAAATCATCAAGCGATATATCAATCGGTACAATATCGCTGCGCGGTATAAATATGGCTTCGTTAAACGGCTTCTCTTCCCATCTAACATCAATTCCAAACTTTTTCTTTATTTTGCGGTTAAACACTTCGTATAATTTATTCGTATCAATCTGTCTGATAATAAAATCTTTTTTCAAAGTCATAAACCCGTCTTGTGATGGTATAATATCGCCAATTTGTAAATTGTAGGTGCGCACTAAATAAGCAATACAATATTCTTGTATAATCCGCTCCCAAGTTTGCGCGAACATCGCCATAATAGATCGGTTTTTTTCGTCCGCGTTTTTATCCGCCCAATCTGCGTCTGCTTCTAAATCGGCTCGGATATGCGGATTCGCCTCCACAATCCGCTTGCGTATAATTTTCAAATCTGTTTCTAAATTATTCACCAATTCCATATCGGCAATCCGTATCGGGACATATTCTTTTTTCCACTGGTAAATCTCGCCACCAAAAGCCAAGCGTAGCGGTAATTTTTTTGCTTGTTCGTAAGCGGTTAACACCACTCCATCTTCGTCTTTTTTATCTTTTAATTTGTAATGATCGGCAATTGCGTATCGATATTTTTTCGGGTCGGCGCAATATTCTTCTAGCCCGCCCGTTAATTCCAATTTTTCAATCTGTGAAAATCCCAATAATATTTTCGGGTGCGAGTTCACCATATCGTGGTCGTGATATTTCTCCGCAGCTAAAGCGTGGCGGGTTGGTCGGTGAAATAAACTCAAACTCAAAGATCGGTTCGCATTAATTCGTCCCCACTTGTGCTTTGCTAGGGAATAGTTTGTTTCAATCGCGCCTTCTTCGTAATTGTATATTTTAATGTATTTTTTGTAATGCGTTTGCTCGTCGGGATAAGTTTTCGCAATATGCTTGCGTAATTTCACGCCCATCTGCTTATTAAGAAATCCGTAAATCATATTCATATCGGGATATTCTCGGGCTTTAATGCCTAAATAAATTGAGTTGTCTTGTCGGGGTAAATAAAAGGCACTATCCTTAAAATCGGGCTCGGTTTCGGTTATTACGACTTGTTCGGTTTCGGTCATCATATATTATAGTGTTAGATAATATTTTGTTTTTAAATCAATTTTTTTATTAATAATTTATTTTAAGTTAAATCTATACTTAAAATAAAAAAGAAGTTCAATTTTCTAGATTATTTTTCCTAAATAGTTGCCGATTCCCCCGATTTTTTTGCTAAATTAAAGTTTAGAGTTTTATATTCCATTAGGAAGCACTCAAATACGCCAGGGGGTAGCTCATCAATCATCATCTTCATCTTGAAGATATGGTGTAAGTTCTCCTTGTACTTGTTCCAAGTTTCCTCGTTGATTCCGTACTTCTTCTTGGTGTAGAGAGAGTTTTTATAGTTTTTAGATTTCACGGGGTCTTCGTGATATTTCTTCTTCATATAGTCGTTCATATACTGATTCATATTCGCCGTCTTTTTAGTGCGTGCTTCGGTTGCGTCCATATTTTGTTTCTATATTAATACAATATATAAAATTATCTTTAAATAGTTTTTTATTCCTAAATAATCCTTAAATAAAATATTTAGGGATTATTAAAAATCGCTTTCAAACTTGAATATACCATCATCCACTGTTTTATTCGCCAAAGCATACTCGCTCACCCGACTCTCAAAGAAGTTGGTTTTTCGCTCTATACTAATCGTCTCCATAAAA
>Ga0181358_1001646_pt1 | contig 10220 bp, 10 predicted proteins | sample Fa13VDMM110SD_FD_130096 | JGI IMG/M metagenome (GOLD analysis project Ga0181358, IMG submission 130096) | Freshwater viral communities from Lake Michigan, USA - Fa13.VD.MM110.S.D | ecosystem: Environmental > Aquatic > Freshwater > Lake | place: USA: Michigan | collected 2013-09-24
TAGAGGGTTGTTGTCCGATGCCTGAAAGAATGCTCATTATATAATAGGGTGCTATTTTTTTCGCCGTTCGCCGTCAGATTTCCTCCAACTGGATACGGAATAGTATCATACACTTCTTTAATTCTTGGAGGGTATATTCTCGGTAATTCGGTACGTGTGTTCGCTCTTGTGCCTTGTAGTAACCATCTAAAAAACGGATTAAATCCTCCCGTTTCAATTTATCCAACAATTCTCGCTGTCGTTTCTCCATTATATAATCACGTGGTTTATTTATATTTGGAGTTAAACTCACGCTGTAAATCTACTAAATTATCCAGTAAATCGGTCTTGTCGCCCCACAGGAGTTTCATACTAAAAAGGGACGGACTCGGAATGAGATTATCTATTCGGTATTTCTCTGTCTTGTTGGCGTAGTGTCTTCGGCGGTAATTCTCCCGCTTCGTCTTGTCCCCGTGGTCTATATAGGTGCTTCCTTCCTTCGCTCCAAAATTGAAAGTATAGTCTCGGTCATCAATATTTAAGACAATTTTAAATCGTTTTGTGGGTAATTGAGACGGCAATAATTCTACTATTTCTACGGGCATTATATTATAATAGTAATATATATTATAATGCTCTCAAAACCACGCAAAATTAATCAGTTGAATAATGAAACGGGCGATGTAATTAATCTATTCGCAATAAGGGGTAAAAAACGGATTATCGGGTCTGCATCTTTACGGGCAACCCAGTACGCCTCCGACTACGATATCGAGACGATGTTAAACGGGGTGTCGCCTGAAACCATCGCAAAGATGCTCCAAAAGGCGTACAAAGAAATAGGCGACGATGTGTGGGTCACCGACTTCAAATGTGGATACGACGAGCGACTGGTATATAACGGCGACTACGACGATAAGTCCTTGAAAAAATACTTGAAAAATCCGCTTATAAGTGCTAAACAACGCCGAGAAATATTGAAGGCAACTGGCGAGGATAGAATAGAAAAAGTCCGTGATTTGTATATTCTCCGCTGGAAACATGCCGATGTAATACGGGGATATATTAATCTGTGTGATGGGACGAACTACCCCCTGTCGTGTGCGATAATGGATAAAACGATGATGAAAATAGACCTTATTGTGAAAGTAGGCAACCAGTTTGCCGAGGTGTCCGAGAACTACTATATAAAAGTGGGAGGTGAAACCAACTATACGAAGATGCCGTCCAAAAAGGAATTGGAGGCAGATTTAGAAGAAGACATCCAGTATTATTCCAAGATAGACAGTTTTAAATCGTTGAAACGCCTATTCTCTCTCCTACAGTTAGAAGGGGCAAAAAAGAACAAACCGAAGATGGATAAATTGGTGGGGTTCTTTAACGGGCAGGTCGGATTATTAAACAAAATAAAGAACGAACTGGGTATTTTAGAGATATTATTGGAGCAACCGAGGAAACCGAAATGGGAGGACGTGGAAGCAAACCTGCAGTTTATAAAGGAGCAAATATCGAGCGTGTACCAAGTCCCACTGACCGAGGGTGTGTTCCAAAATATAGACAAAATAACGGATAAGACTGCTGTGCGAGATATTCGGACTCTAAAAGACTACTTCCAAAAAAAGATTAATACAGAGAGCAAGGAGTTTCTTACATCGTTGTAAAAAAATAATCTAATTATAATAAATAGAATGTCCGCACTTAATTTTGAAGACGAAGGATTTCAAATCGCCCTATTAGAAGACGACGAAATTAAAGATAAAAAGAAGTATAAAATCCTCTGCTTGGGGGATAAAAAAAAGGTACAGTCTCCTCTCAACGAGGTCAGACTGAAGGACAAACCCAACCTGCATTTCCAACCTATCCCGAGTAAGCAAACCGAACGACAGATTAGATATGTGACTGGGGCATCGGGTTCGGGCAAATCCTATTGGACGAAGGAATACATCGAGGAATACCACCGCATGTATCCCAAGCGAGAAGTGTATATTATATCCTCTCTCGCTGACGATAAGACACTGGATAAATTGAAGTTCTTGAAGAGGGTGAAAATCCACGAACCAGGGTTTATCCACGACGCAATCACAGCAGAGGATTTTAAAGACTCGTGCGTCATCTTTGACGATACGGACTGCCTAGTGAATAAACACCTGAAAAACAAAATTGACGGCATACTGAACTCGGTATTGGAGACAGGCAGACACTTTAATGTGGAGGTCGTATATACCTCCCACTTGGCGTGTAATGGAAAGGAGACCCGCCGTATTTTAAACGAGTGTAAATCCGTCACCATCTTTCCCTCTGGTCTCGGGGGTAAAGCGATGAAGTATTTGTTAGACAATTATTTCGGTCTAGACAAAGACCAAATCAAGAAAATAAAGAAACTGCAGTCCCGCTGGGTGACCATCCAGAAAGGATACCCAATGTGCGTGATGAGTGATAAGGAGTGCTATATATTGAATACCGAGGACGATGATTAAAGAAACCGACGGGGTTGGTAATCGGACGGGTTGGCGGGATACCCTCTGGCGACTATTGTTTGTCCAGGGTCTTTTAACCTGTTGATTGTGTCCTGAAAAAACGCAATCCGTCTTCTCTGCGTATTTCTTTGTTCCTCGGTCAGTGCGTTGTTGGGGTCTGCTAATATATTTTTAATTTCTTGTATGCTCTCTCTCAACTCACCTATCCGTTCTTGAACTCCTTCTGGTAATCCCCCGCCTTTTAACCCTCTACCTCTCGCAACCATATTATCACCTACTTGGATTTGTTGTTGTATTTCATCTCGTCTCTGTGTTAGTCTACCCAGTAAAGCACGTCTGTCGTCTATTCTTGCCTGTTGTCGCCTAATTGCGTTCTGTAATTCTAATAATTGCCTTCTTGCTACATTTTGTTGGTGTGGTGTCCCATTTTGTGTCGTATTAAGTAATTCCTCACGCCAAATTACAGCATTTTCGTATGCTCCAATTTCGTTATCTAACTCTTGTGTATGGTGGTTTATTGCCTGATTATATTGCTGTAATCTTACGGGGGGCGGGACTGCTGGTGGTTCTCCGTAGTCTACCTCGTTATCCCTTTCGGGTGGTTCTTCTCTTATTTCACCGCCTTTTAACCCTCTACGACCGAGACCTTGCATATCCTGATTAAACACGTTCTCCCAGTGTGCTTGGTCGGGAAAATCATCATCATCATCTTCGTCGTTTCTATTATATTTCGTGGAGGGTTCATCATCTTCATCACTGAGGGAATAACCATTATCCAACGCCTCTTCGTTAAGTATAGTAAGGATGTCTGTATATACCTGCTGTGCTTCCTCTGCGAGTTGTTGTAGTTCATCTGCTTCTTCTTGCAGGGTATCTCTCTGTCTGATGAGTTGATACATATTTGGACGATTCGGGTTCTGCATCATCAGGATATCTAACGTGTGTATTTCAGAGACTACTAACTGCAACCTCGGCACAATTGTGTCTGCGAATGCTTCGTTAAATGTTTCTGTTGCACGTGCGATGTCTGCTTGTATTTGTGCCTCAGTGCGTCCCGATGGGCGACTTCTCTTCGCCCCTCCTTCTAAATATTTATTTTTACCTATTTTACGGATAGAAAACGGCATTATATATTACGAAAATATTATATAATGGGTTAAGTCGGGGTATAAAGGTTTACCATCAAATTCATTTCTTCGTTTTGTGGTTTGTTGTTTTGTGGACTTCCGAAAAATTAGTTGTACTATAAAATCCAAAAAATATAGGGGTGTTTTTTTTTAGAATAATATGGGAACTGATGAATTACGAAGTCCACAAACCACAAACCACAAAAGTTAAACATCAATTTCAGGGTAAAGGAACGGTGCTTCGCTTAGTCCTGTTTAATGTAGTTATTCATCGCCACATCGACCGAAGTCCCCATACTAGCAACATCCTTCTCCATCTCCTTGGTTTTATCGCCGTATTTGTCCGTCAGATAGGAGGCACGGAGCATCGAGACCCCGACCTTCTTGCCGAATATTTTATTGAGAATGCGGGTCATTTCCGTCGAGGTGTTAATCGCCTTGCCGTCGTAATGCACCAAGAAAGGCACAGGGTCTCCCCCCTTCTTTTTAAGCATCTTCGCCTCGGGATGGAACTTCAAATAGACCTCCAATACTGCCTTCAAATCATCGGGGACATCGGCAACCACTTGCTTGTATTTCTTCTGGGTCTTGTAGTTATTAAATACCCACCTCCACGACTTACCATCAATTTCAAGGTAGTTCTTGGAAGTATCCTCGGGTATGCCCCGTGAAATCATCATCTCGGTATAGTCCTTATTACGGCGGGGAGGTTGTAGGGTATAAAGGGATAAAATCACGGCATTCAATAATCTATTATACTGGTCTTCGGTTAGTTTCTTTAACCCTTTCACCTCGTCAATAACGGATGCTAAATCTGTCCTCTTCTCGTGGACGGCAGATTGGTCTACCCAGTTCTCCTTCACTTTGTCGGTCTTTAAAGTATTGTCCTTCAACTCTTTATTAAGCGTCATTAATGGTTCGTAAAACTTGGCGTACAGGGTCTTGTATTTCTTCTCGGGTCGATTATTTAGGGCAGACACGATGGCGATTAAATAGGTACGGCGGGTATTCGGGGTTAAGGCATCCAGTCTCTCCATTATATCTTTTTTGGATAGGAAGTTGAGATTGGTTATTGGTTTCCCGTTATTCAATTTGGTTAGGTTGTGCGTATATAATTTACGACTAGATGCCGAGATATCGGGTTTCAAAGAGAATGGGTTAAAGTCAGTCATTATAAAGTATTGCTAGATTATTTTTATTGTATTTGGATATAATATAAAATGCCCGAGATTTACTCAGAGGGATTTTGGATTACACTGGCGGGTCTCATTATAGGGTTTCTAGGATTAACCATACGGGCATGTCTTAAATCAAAGTGCGATGAGATTGCTTGTTGCGGTTGCCGTATTCATCGTGCGGTGGAAGTGGAGGAGCGGATAGAGGAACACAACACACAAGTAAATATACGCCCGAGTCCATCAGACAATAATATTTAGATAGTATATAATGTCGGGAACTTACTTTACGCTAAACCAGAAGTATAACAATCTCAGGACGCAAGACCACGGAGGTGGTGGTGGTGGAGGTGGAGGTGGAGGAATATACACCGCAATAGGTATGGTGAACATCACACAATACGGAGCATCTACCGCATTACCCGATAATACCGCTTTTATACAGGATGCTATTAATGCTGTTGCAGTAGGAGGAACGCTGTATATTCCACAGGGCACATTTATCATTCTGGGTAGTCTAACCATTAACACCTCCTTCAATATTTTCGGAGTGGGAACCATCAAGGCAGGTGGGGCAATGCCGTATATGTTGGAAGTGAATGCATCAGTGGATATGTTCGGTGGACTAACGATAGATGGAAACTTACTTGCAGTCATCGGTCTCAGACTACTCAACACTATTGTGGTAAGATTAAATAATGTGGAAATAAAACGTTGCACTACTGGAATATCGTCTTCTGCGTTAAGTAGCATCAGTCTAACCCTCGTGGATTGTCTGATTACAAATATGACTGGAACTGGAATATCATATCCATCACCAGTCATCACCTCACCTGCTATACCGCCAACACTGGACGTGAATAATACCATTTTTAGAGATTGTAATAAAGGTATTTCGGGCATCCTCTCGTCAATCATCGTCGTCCAAGGGTGTATATTTGATAATGTCGTGTTCAGTATTTCTACTGGGTCGTTCTCTGCAACAACGACCCCTTTTAGTTATAGTATAACGAATAACCAGTTTACACGAATCACAGGTAGTGCGATTTTAATCAACTTGCTAAATGTGGGAGCGTATAATACTGCGACCATATCCAACAATATATTCAGTAGCAGGGTTAGTAGTTATACCCCGATAAATACTATTGGAGGCACATTTTCAACATTTAACTACGACTCTCCTGTCCTCGGTCTTTTTGAGAGTATTACTTCGTCTATTAATACACAATTTATACAGAATACTATTGAAGATATGCATATACCAGAGACCACTAGTGCGATTATAACAAATTGCAACACGTTAACCGCTTCATTCAACAATATAGGTTTCCAATCTGTTATTACTGGCACTCCTGGATTGTTTATTAAATGCCTAGATACGGCACCACTCCAACTACCCATCTTATTTCTGGATAGAAACGTGTTTAAAACTCAGGCATATATGGAGTTAGTTGGATTTCCTGCATTAACACCTCCAATACCAGGCGGGTTCGTTGTTCCTACTTTAACATCCAGTCCTACTGCGTCCTTTTTTGATATTAATACATATTCGTCTGGCGTTGACTACGTGATAGATAATACATACGAGACGTATGCTTTTACACAGGCGTTCGCAAACACCATCAGTCTGATAGTCAACCGATCGCCGACAAGGATACAATTTACGAATACCAGCACGGCAATCGGTGCTGTTCTGTATCCGACAATAATAGTTAATTTACTAACGAATACCGACAATCCGCTTACTACTTTTGTAGCATGTGATGGTGTGTCGTTTCCTACCAGCACTCAGATTCGTTTTGGTAAGTCAGGGACATACGATATAGTGTATAATCCAACAACCGACACGCTAACCGCCACGAGACTAGACGACGTTGGTATTGCTACCTTTAATGCCGTCATTTCCACTGCCAGTATAAATCTAACCAGTCCCGCATTCTACAATAGTATCGTTAATTTCACGGGCACGACTGCATCCACAATTACTCTTCCTTCACCTATTACGAATACTCGTAATAACATCTACCTAGGGACATCTATACAGATATTTAACAATACATCCCAACAACAGACCATACAGACGACCGCCAACATTCTAGGTGTATATGGGTCGCAACTCCTGACGATTCCACTACCAGAGAATAGTTGGTATAAGTTAGTTGTGGACGGAACTAACTGGCGAATAAACGAAAGGAGTTCTAACCTAACATATCAACTCCCACTGAGCGTCAACACAGACTTTTCGGCGTATGATTACTTACGGAACGCCACGACTAGGTTCGCCCCGACCACTGCTTTAACCGCCACTATACCTTCACCAGTAAGTGCGTCAGGAGGTTCGTCTGGTCAGACGACGATGAATATTATAAATAACTCCGACCACGTTCTAACCCTATTGTCTCCTTCTAGTATTGATTTTCGTGGTAAATATGGACGTGGCGGTGGAGGGACGAATGATACAATCCCGATGCCCCCACATTCGTCGGTGGTTCTATTTTCAAACGGGACGTTTTGGTTTGCGAATGAACGCAGTTATAATCCGACATACTTTATCACATTATCATCAGTGAGCACAGATGCGTCTACTTTTAATTTTTTTTCGGATGCAACCATCAATATCTCTTCCACGGCGGTGACGAACAATATACTCGTTATACCTCCTCCGACAAGAGGAGAGATTGAGAATGCTACTATTACATTTTTCAACACCTCTGTGTATATTATAGCGCTGTCCATTAATGCTGGGACGTTTGCTGGTAAATATGGTAGCGGGACGACTACTTATCCTGTTCCTGCTAATACCTCCGTTCGGATAGTAACCGATGGGACAAATTGGTTGGTTCAAGAGCGAAGTGGAAACCCAATTTTTAATTTTCTACCTAACGGAACTACTCTTACTTGGACTTCTAGTTTGGAATATTTAGATAGTATTATAGAGTTAGTCCAACCTGATAGTGATTTAATCACTAAAACTCCTATAAGTGGAACTGCATCTCAATCGGTATATACTTTAACTGTTACCGCTTCTACTGGAACGATAAGTATTGGTTCTATTATAACTCTATCAGGTCGGAGATTGATAGTGAGAGCACAATTGACTGGAACTGCTGGTGGTACAGGGACTTATTTAGTTAATTTTCCGCAATCTATTGCTTCTACCTCTTATACTGGTTTTGGAGGAACAGGGTCAGTTAGTTCAGGAACTCTTAGTGTGAATGCTTCACAAATTACTAATATACCTTTATTCACCCCTTCTGGTGCTGTAAATCCTGCAACTACTATAAGTGTAGCAACTGCAACTGCTGTTGCTTCTAATCCTTTTTACGTTCTTTCTGGGACTGGTAGTGGGACGAGTTGTGGTAGTAGTGCTTCTACTAATTCAACCCTCAATCAAACGGGTATTGCCTATTTTTCCACTTCTGGATCTACCATTAATATCCCTCCTGCGACGACAAGTGTTAACCAAATGATTACCTTTAACAATAACTCTAATAATCCTGTTAATCTAACGACGAGTGCTGGAACTGCTTTATTTACAGGTCTTTTCGGTCAGATAACTGGCAGTGGAACTTTCCCTGGAACTTTCCCCAATAATTACTTTTTACGTCCGAGTGAGAGTGTCGTATTAATGAGCGACGGAACAAATTGGGAGACGCAGATTGGAACAAGTTTGAGCGGAGCGAGGTCGTTTATATTACCTGCTTCAGTTAACACTAGCACTGCTGATAAAACTATTAATACATTAACTAATTTTGCGGTAAGTGATTTAACCTATTCAAGTTTATACGGAGTTCAACTGACTAGTAATGTGTTCGCTAATGCTTATCCTTTCCCTATAAGTGTTAGTATTAGTGTTAATTTATCGTGGGGAAACGCACTAGTTTCCCTTGGAACTACTACAACTATTCCTCAAAGAATATTGTCTATTCAACCGAATAACGCTGGTTCTGGTGTAGGTTCAACGAATAGCAATATTAATTATTTAAACTTTCCTGCTACTATATCCTCTTCTTCTCCTAATACCTTTAGTCCAATATCAGGCACTATTAATCAAAACTCCAGTAGTGTTCTTACTTTGAAACCTGGTGAGACTATTGTTGTTGGAGCAGGTAAAATAAATGGATTATCAGGAACAGGACCGCCAAGTGCATTTGAAACGATACTCCAAGGCACAACAGTTTATATTCAACGTATCTCTTAACCCTCCTTTATTTTTTATCTCTTCATATAGTATAATGAGCGTAGTAAATATTGTTCCTGTTGAAATACCGCAATCTCCTATTATTGAGACTGCTGTTCGGGTGATTGTTTTATCGGTGGATTTAGGAATGTCTGCCTCTATTGACGCACAGATACTTAATGCCGATGGTGTTATCACAGAGGTGAAGCACTTGAAGTTAGAGCAACCTGATTACTCGTTTTGGGGGACGGACGACGAGTTCGTGGTGAATTGGACTTTACGGCAGTTGGGTTTAACGAAACAATAGGTAGGGAAACCAAGGTTTCCCCTACGACCCCTTCCTTTAAAAAGTATGGGTTCAAAAGGGAACGACGAGTTCCCTTTAAATTATCCGTATATATAAATGCCTACCCCTGCAGACAAGTCCCTCTACGAGAGGGTAAAAAAAGAAGCAGATGAAAAGTTTGATAAACCGAGTGCGTTCAAGAGTGGATGGATAGTCAAGACCTACAAGGACAGAGGCGGAAAATATAGTGGAAAGAAAGAGATGAAAGGATTGACGAATTGGTTTGCCTCCAAATGGAAAGATGTAGGCAATAAGGAATATCCCGTTTATCGCCCGACGAAGAGGGTTAATAAAGATACTCCTTTAACGATAGATGAGATAGACCCGAAGAACTTGCGAGACCAGATAGCACTGAAACAAATAATAAAGGGCGACGCCAATTTACCGCCGTTTCTACCCAAGAGATTTTTATAGGGAAATATATATGATGAACTCGGAGCAAGACCCCGAAGCACTTTTAGGCGTAGTGGAACGAGAAAAAAAGGATTGTTGGTATTATTTCTTCTGTTTGTGTATTTGTTGAAAAATTATTTTATAATGGAATATTATACAATAATGAAAGATAAAGTCGCCCAACGTGAGAGAACCGATGCCCTAGTCGGTGGTGCTAGAACCTTTAATGAGTTCGTGAAAGAAAAGGCAGTCGCCTCCAATATTACTCCTGCATGTGTCCGTTCATTACCCGAGATTAAGGAAGAATGGAAACAAATAAAGGCACAGCAAATGGCGGAGAAAAAAGCGGAAAAGACCGCCACTCGAGAGGCAAAAAAGGCGGAGAAAAAAGCAGAAAAAGAAGCAAAAAAGGCAACCGCCAAGTCCAACGTCGCCGTAGCAAAAGAAAAGACCGCCATTAAAAAGGTCGCCAAGAAGTCTGCAGTGGATACTGAAAATATTAAAATGACCCTGATTGAAAAAGCACACAAGAAATCCCAAGCA
>Ga0181358_1001647_pt1 | contig 10218 bp, 9 predicted proteins | sample Fa13VDMM110SD_FD_130096 | JGI IMG/M metagenome (GOLD analysis project Ga0181358, IMG submission 130096) | Freshwater viral communities from Lake Michigan, USA - Fa13.VD.MM110.S.D | ecosystem: Environmental > Aquatic > Freshwater > Lake | place: USA: Michigan | collected 2013-09-24
TCTTAGTGGTCTATCCAAAATACCAAATGATGCTACTCTTAGAGTTGATTGAACTGGCATCAAAGGATTATATATCTTTGTTTCATTAAAAGGTTGATAACCTTGTAGATATACTTGTTTTAATAAAAATTTGATGCCAGGATTAGAAGCGGAAAATTTTGTTACTCTAACAACGTCAATTGCAGCAGAAGGTTGAAATGGTGCATACTTAAGAGTGGAATTAATACCTTTATTTGCATCATTGATATTTGTTACAATATATGGTTGATTTGCACCAAAAAAACCACCAGACTGACCGTCTGGATATGGACTGTACTTACTATAAAGAACACTACTGTTTGGTGTAAACAATGTGCTTATTTTATTTGGATTACGTTCATTTACAGAAAGAGGCAAAACCAAACCTGCACCTTGTATTTGTGCATTTGTTGTTGTTTCTGGATTATTTATGTTGGTTGAATTTGCCATATAATTATGTTAAACTTGATTGCATTGCTATACCACCTGTATCTTGTCTAAATCCTACATTTTTAGAAAGACCAGTTACCATTTTTTGACCATCCAAATAAACATTGAGTGATATATTATTCATACCTTCTTTAATTCCTCTGCTTACCGCATCAATTATTGAAGTAGAATTTGCGGTTGGTGCATTAGTTGTTTGATTAACAGTCTTAGTTATATCCGGAATAACTGGTGTTGGTGGTAATGTACTAGCAACAGTAGTTGTATCAATTGCAGTTTTAGGCAAAGTGAGTTGAGGAAATTCTTTAAAAGCAGAAACAGAATTTAAGGATGATGTGTCTTTAACAGCAGAAACAGAATTTAATGATGACGTGAGTTGAGGAAATCCTTTAAAAGCAGAAATAGAATTTAAAGATGATGCAAGAGATTGCATTGCACTAACAATAGATTGTAATCTGCTTAAATCAAAATCACTTATAGAACTATTGATAGCAGCAAATACTCCAGCAAGTTTAATTGAATCTATAATAGATACATTCTGACCAAAATCTTTTAGTGCATTAACCGCAATCTTAAGACCTTCTCCAACATTTTTTAATCCATCACCAAAAAGTTTCATTCCATATCCAACTCCAATTACTGCACCAGATAAAAGAATTATTGCGCCAGCAAATAATCCAATTACTCCTGCAGCAGGCACTATTACTTCTGACATAGCAGCAATTGCTAAAGATGTCAATCCAATTAATCCTGCCAATGCTAACAATCCTAATCCTACATCTTCAATTTTAATATCCTTAAATTGTTTCAATCCATACGCTAATAAAACAAACGCAGCAGCAATTGCTAGGATTGCGCCTCCTAAAGCATAAATTTCAGCCGCTGCAAGACCTCCTGTTAATCCTGCTAATCCAGTTAATCCGGCCGCACGCTGTGCAGCTGCAAGTTCTAGTTGTGCAACTGCGGCTGCATGTGTTGCTGCGGTTTGAAGACCCATTTGAGCAGCAACCGCAACTGATGCGCCTCTTATTGCTACAAATACACCTTTTAAGTCAAAATATAAAGCTTTAATTTTTTTAAATGATCCTATAGCAAGATATAAAGCACCACCAGCAATAAAAATTTTTCCAAGTGTAGTATCAAGTACTTTTAATAACAAATTAATTCCCTTTAATGTTCCTTCAATTATTGGCAAAACATGACTAGAAATACTTAGAAATAATCCTCTAATTCTTGCAGTAATTTCTTCTGTTTGTTTCAGATTAATAAGTTCTTTTACTCTTTGTTCTTGCGCTGCTGCTGTATTCTCTAACATAGAACCACTTTGTTCTTTTAGTTGTTTGTACTGTTGAACCAATTTTTTCCCTTCTTCTGTACCATTCATTTCTACTGCGGCCAAATCTTCTCTGATTTGAACTTGTTTTTGTAAGTCAGTCAAAGACAATCCAGTTGCTTTTGCAATAGCTTCTTTTTGGAATATATCCAATTTATTAAAATCACCTATATTTTTTACTACATTAAAAATTTCATCATATCCTTCTTGGATTTTACCTGTGTAAAATAATTCTCTTGCTTTTTGAAAACTGATATTAGATCCTAATAATACACTTGCTTCAATTTCATCAGTTATACTTTCTTGGAAATCTAACATCTTTCTTCCAATTTCAGCTACTTTTTCCAAATCAGTACCCAATCTTCTTGCATATACTGCTGCTTTTACTAATTGTTCTGCACCACCTTTAATCATTCCTCTAGCTTTATCACCTGCTTTTGCAACATCATCCATTACTTTTGCAAGAGGTACACCAGCTGCTTTTGATAAAGCAGAAGCAAAGTATACTACTTTAGTTGCTTCAACCATATCAATTTTACCAAATGACATCAATGTCATCACACCATCAACCAATTCTTTATTACCAACACCCAGTTGTTTTGATATTAAAGTCATATCCTTGGCAGCCTTTTCATTAAATAATGTAAAACTACCAAATGATTCAACCATGCTGCCTATTGTCACTGATGCATCTTCTGCAGTCACACCAAATTTTGCAAAATCAATTGTAGTATCTGTTATAAATGTATTTATACTTTCAAAGTCATCTTTAAAAACACCAAGAGACTTAACTGTTATTAATAGTGCAGTTTGAATTTCATCAAGTGCGTCATAAGCAGTTTTAAAAATAGTAAATATTGCACCAATTATAATTTTGGTTCTTAAACTCAATTGTTCTAATGATCTAGCTACTGTTGGTATTTTACCAAAAATACCAAGAGAAGATTCAAATGAATCAAATCCAGATCTAGATTCCAAAGCTTTATTAAATAATTTTTGTTTTTGATTTAAATCAACATACGCTTCTGCTTGATTTTGTATTGCTTCTGCTTCTTGAATTAATTGTTTTAAGGCTTTTGATTTTTCTTCATAAAGACGTTGTGATGTACTAAGTAGTCTATTGTTACTTGAGTTTTGATTTCTATTAAGTATATCAAATGCAAGTTGAACAGACTTTTGTATTTTAATTATCTCATTTTGCTTTATGGTAAAAGCATTAGCATAATCATCAATTGTCTTTCTATCTAACACCAATTCACCAAGTCTTGTACCATTAACTGCATTTTTGATTTTATCAAAATTATCAGCCATGTTTTGCACTAAATCATCACTAAAACTCAAACTTTGAGTCAGCCGTTGAGTTGCGTTTGCTGTTGCTATAAGCGTCTTATTTATATCACCGGTAATACTTTGTATGGCCGTCGCCGCTATTGTAACACCAGGTAAAAGAGCTTTTAATATCTTAGTTAAATCTGTTGGATCTAATTGTGCCATAATCTATGAGTATAAATATATAATAATTTAATAATTCATTATTTTACTTACGTATAGATGGACCTCTTGCAGATGAATTTGGTGAAGACTTTGAAGCATTTTCCATTTTTTCCGCTTCTTTTTCTTTTGATTTTATGAGTTGATTAGTATAAAATATGCGTAAATATACAGGTAATTTGTATACTATATCTTGATTAAATGCTCCTTGACTATGATAGGCAAGAAGAAATATTTGTTCATGAAGTCTTACTTTATCTTCCGGTGTCAGGCCAAAAAAACTGTACCGTTAGTGGTACACCTAGCCTTTCTTCATGTGAACAGTCACCACAGGTAAAATTAAAGTTTAAATCTACGTCAGGAATATTCTTTTTAATATACTGTCTTAAAGCTAAAGCGTCTCTGGAAACCATTTCTGTCTCAACATACTTTTTTACATAGTTTCTATCACTGTTTCCATCCACACTTATAATCATAGATCTTAGTCTTGCAGTAACTTCATTTGATGAAGACCCCTTTAGAATTTTATTATTGGCCTTTAACTCATTTTCAATCTGATGTTCATCCTTATGAGTCAAAATTCTATATTGTATAGTCTTTTTTGAATACGGAAGAGCAAATTCAAATGAATTTTCACCTCTGGTATACTTGTCAAAATCAAACTCTTCATTCTTAATTTCACCTAAATTAAACGTTACTTGATTCTTTTCTCTACATTTTGGACACGTTACTTCTACAGGTCCATAACCATCACCATAAGCCAATCTTCTAGCCGCAACAAGTATTGCGTTTTTATCTACCAACAATAAATCATCTAGTTTGATGTTTTTATCAACAATTAAAGTTTCAAGCAATTTATCCAATACAATGCCCTTTTTAATAAGATTCTGACTCATAAGGATATCTTCTTCCTTAGCTGTCATCATCTTTAATTCAAGTTTACCACTAGACAATGGATGTTCTAATGGATAAAAATGTCCTTGAGAAGGCAATTCAATTACTTCAGTTGGATACGTAACCTCTTGCTTTTGTGGTTGCGGTGGCGGTGATTGAAAAGACTGTGGTCTTGTAATTGGTACTGTAAAGTTTTCTTCCATAAAATGTATAACTTGTACACATATATATAAAAGAATCTAAATATTTAATTTATTTTATTTAAATTGATACCGCAGACAATTCTTTTTGAGCAGCAGCTAAAAATGCTTTAGCCTGTTTTACATCATCCTCAGAACTTTTAACAGTATCTTGAGCATCTTTTCTTTGTTTTGCCAAATCAACTGAATCTGTTTGTTCTGTAACCTCAGTTGGAATAGTTTCTTTGTTTGTGGTGGTTACTTGTGTCTTAGATAGGTTAGATAATCTAATTTTTGCTGTTTTTAATTTTTCTTCTTTTGCTTTTAATTCAGCTCTTTTTTGATTAACAAAAGCAATTTTTGTTTTTTTTGTAGCATCTTTAATTGCATCTTCTTTCAACAAATCAACAATTCTCTTTAACTTAGATACAATACTTTCATTCATTTTATTATACTTAAACTTCTGCGTCAAGTCTTTAAATAAAGCAATATCATACCATCCAAAGATATATCTAAAGAACTTTTCCTTTTGTTCATCTGTGTATTTATCAGATCCTAACATTTGTCTTACCGCAGTGCCACTCAAAGTCTTACCATCAACCATTGTTTCAATTTCAGGTATAATTAGTACATATCCACTCTTACTAAGAGGGTCCAGTTGACTTGTATTACCAGTATATGATTTGAAATAACCACCTTGATCTACTCTTAGTCTTTCAGCATCTTTTTGACCCAACGCAAATATGACACTTGTTTTATCCGGATCATACTTTTGAGTGATTTCTAATGATTTATACGGACTTTTTGTTTGAACAATGTGATCAGGAGCAATACCATGCCTTACCCATATTTGTTGCTTTTCACCAAAAGTAAGTGGAGAATCTGGTAGTTCTACTTTACCACTTGTAGAAACATATGTGTCATTGCCAGTTATCAACTTTAAAACGTTATAAGCATTTAAATGACCTCTGTGTGGTGGATGAAATCTACCGGGATATATTCCAATTACGCTTTTTAAGTTCATGTTATATAAATATACTACTTAATTATTAATACGCATAAAAATCCCTCTAATTTTAAATAGAGGGATATAAAAGAATAATGTTTGATTGAATCAATATTGCAATATACAATAGTCAACGCTCAAAGTCAAACTGATTACTGCAGGTTCACCACTATCAGTCCAATCCATTTCACCAAAGTCAGCACTGGTGATAAATGCTCCTTTTAGTGTCCATTCTTCTACTTTGTCACCAACTGGACCAAGAACATTAATTGTAAGATCTTTCTTATAGAAATCACTGTACCCATCACGCCCGGTAACAGATTCGTGACTCAAGCGTACCCACTCCATTACTGCTTGCGCACCAGATGGTACAATTGGATCATATAGTTCCATTGTGATATTGTCCCAAGTGGTTTTGCCTTTGTAGTAACGTTGGATGTTGATATGATCCAATGTCTTCTTTTCACTGGTTACTGTTGGTCTCTTGACCTTTCTGATCAAGAAGCTTGGAATACCATCACAGTACAATAGAAACCTATTTTTGACTTTTGGTTCAAATTGTGTGAAGAATATTTCATTACTGTTTAATAGATCTGCCATATTTTTAAATCCTTATTTAGTTGTTGTGATAATAAATATAAATTAAAAGTACTTTTTTTTAAATTGTGTTTTAATTTTTAAATAGTTATACTCTATACAAACCAAACTCCAATTATGGCTAGATCTAAAAATTCAAAAAACTGGTTATCTTTAAACTGTAAACATTGTGGTAATTTGTTTGAATGTAGAGTAAGCAAACCAAAAGTATTTTGTAATAAAAAATGTAGTAATAATGATGTTTCTATAAAACAAAAGATAATTGACAGTCAAAAAAAGACTTTTGATGAAAAATATGGTGGTCATCCAATGACAACGGATGTTGTAAAATCTAATTTTAAATCTGCAATTGTTAAAAAATATGGAGTTGATAGTTACAGTAAATTGCCTGAATATAAAGAACGGGTAAAACAAACTCTTTTGAAAAAATATGGATCTGAACATTATATAAATGTAGAAAAGATAAAATCTACCATGATGACCAGATATGGAGTAGACAATGCGGCTAAAATAAAATCTGTCTTAGATAAGAGATCAGTTACTAAGAAAGTAAACCACTATGAGTTCCTAATAAATTACTGTAATAGTAACAAATTACAATTTCTATGTGATGAGGTGGATTACAAAGGATATCACTTCAGTAACATTTATAAATTCAAATGTGACGTATGTGATAAAACGTTAGAAAGTACAGTTTATAACTTAAACAACTTGTTTTGTGATTATTGTCATCCAGAGAAAATTACCACGGTTGAAAATCAATTTTATAATTTTTTACAAGAAATATTACCAAAAGATACAGTTATTAAAAGAAATGATAGAAGTATACTTAACGGTAAAGAATTAGACTTTTATATTCCAGAATTGAAAATTGCGTTTGAAATCAATGGATTGTATTGGCACAGTGAAAATAGTGGTGGTATCAATAAAAACTATCACTTGAATAAAACAAAGTCTTGTAGTTTTTATGGTATATCATTGATTCATATATTTGAAAATGAATGGATACACAAAACTGAAATTGTTAAATCAATTATTAAAACATTATTAAGAACAAATACAATTGTTAAAATTAATGCCAGAGAATGTAAAATTAAAGAAGTAACTGAATCAGATAAAAATACATTTCTTAATCAAAACCATTTGCAAGGTGAAGACAAATCTACAATTAAGTTAGGATTATATAACAAAAATGATTTGGTTAGTATTATGACATTTAGAAAGTCTTCACGGTTTGATAAAACAAGTGATTGGGAATTGGTTAGATTTTGTAATCTGATCAATACTATAGTTAATGGTGGTGCAAGTAAATTATTAAAACATTTTATTAAACATTATAATCCAAAAAATATAGTAAGTTATAGTGATAGAAGATATTTTACAGGCAAAATCTATGAAACTTTAGGATTCAACTTTGTAAGTCATACACCGCCTAATTATCATTATCTTATAAATAATTACAAAGATATCAGACATAGAATGAGTTTCCAAAAACATAAATTAGAAAAATTATTAAAAATATACAACCCTTCATTAAGTGAATGGGAAAATATGAAAAATAATGGATATGATAGAATCTGGGACTGTGGCCACGGAAAGTATTTCCTCAAGATTCTTTCAAACTAGCCTTTTTGTCAAATATATGATTGATACTGCTTCTGAGTTTATCTAGATGACCTCTAGATCTTAGTATTTTGAAAACAATGTTTTCTGTACTAAACTCACCTGATTTAGTAAGACCAACTTCTCTCATATCATACAAATCTTTAAGTACTTTTTTTAACTTATCAATACTTTCAGTTTCTAGTGCATTTTTAATTTTCAACACCATATCACTGTATTTTTGTTGTATTTGTTCTTTATCTAATTCAAATTCTTCTTTTTTTGGTTCTGTTATCCACTTGTTGTTTAATAGTGAATAAACTCCAGTTGATCTATTTTTCTTAGATACATCTTGAATGTATACTTCTACGTTAAAACCTTTGATATGAATATCATGATCTTCATTCCACTTAGCTTTAATTGCGTTAACCATCTTTTCAACCATTTCAACGTCCTCTGATATATCTTTAAAGTCAATTACTATATGAACGTCAATATCACTAAAATTTGACCAATTGTGGTTTGCGCTACTTCCCACCATTAAAATATCTTTAATTGGTACAGTTAGTTCTGTATCCTTATAAAACAACTGTCCTATAGACTTTAAAGATTCAGCTACATCTGGTTTCAACTTTAAAGTATTCCAAAGCGCTGGATTAAGAGTGTTATTATATATTCTTACTTTCATATATTAGAATAACTATAACCAAAAGATTCTGTCAATTGATTTATTAACAATTGTAAATCATTTAGTGATTTTGATGCGGTTGTATGAATAATACCTTTACCGCCAGCAGCTTCAAATGATTCTATATTTTTTGACAAATCATCAATTAAGCAGCTATTTGGTTTAGCAAATTTAGCTTTACTTCCACCAGAACCGCTGAAATTAACTTTTAATCCTGGCCAATTGTTTCTTAACCATTCTAATTTACCTTTTTCTATATTTCTAATAACTTCTTTAGCTTCATCTCTTGGATGGTTTTTAATAATCCAATTACCGCTGGTGCTTGTTAAAACTTGTAGATCTAGATTGTTATCATTAACAATTTTAACTATACCATCTTTAAGTTGAGTAAAATCAGGCATCTTTTCCATACTTGACCAAAACAATTCACCTTTATTAGCAATTTCATTCCAGAACTTTAAAGTGCCGTATTGAGCTTCAAATTCTTTAGGTGATGATCCTATCATTTGAGTGAATTGTAAATCAAAATCACACATCACACCATCCATATCACAAAATACAATAAATGATTCAGATTGTTCTAGGAGGTTAGCATCCCAAACTTCAGGTAAAAGTGCTTTGAGCTTAATCATAATAAAATAAATATCAGGAGATTAAAATAACTTGACTTAAATCTATAAAAAGCATATATTAAAAGCGCAACATTTATATTTAAAAAAGCATTAAGCATTTATTATAATAATAAGTAAAACGCAATATAAAAAGCGCAGCGCACCTGATAATTATAACTTTATTTAGGATTTGGTATAAAAGTTCCATCTTTTAGATTTAAAGATCCTTCACCGTACTTGGTGGTGATGGAATTTAACCATTCATCTTCATCTTTTTGAATCTTTTCATAGTTGGTTCTAAGATTAGATTCAACTTGAGATAGTTCTTTGATTTTTGAGTCTAATGTCATTTTGTCTAAATATAATTGACCAAATGACATGATGTTTTCTTGGAAGCTAAGTTGAATATTCTTCAATGATTCCAATTCTTGTTGTGTAAATTTAATAGGTTCTGGCATAATTATTTAATTGTAATGTTGTTTTTTATTTTGTCAAAAACGTCATGTGGAGATATTGAGGTTGTACACTCAAACATTCTTTTTGTATTTTTGTGGTTTGGACACCAATTCCAATCATACTTGTCAAATGGTTTTTCATTTAAACAACCATGACAAACTGATTCATTGTCTATTCTTACTACATTGGTTGTAAACTCACACCATTTTTTTGTAACATTTGTTATCAACACAACTTTTTTACCAACCGCATGTGCTAACCAACTTAAACCGTTGGATGTACCTATATGAAATTCTGCATGATTCATATAGTGTGTGGATTCCAACAGTGATATTCCTGTTTTATCAATTGCACCTGATGGTACTGTGTTATAACAATCTTTTGCTCCATAACTATTATACATATCAACACAAACGGCAGTTAATCCATAACGTTGTTTTAATAAGTTTAAAAGTATGTTCCACCCTTTCTTTGCATTCCAGTATCTTCCCTGATGTGTTGATTGTATTGAAATTGTAAAATATTTTTCTTTGATAGGTCTATCTTTAATTACAGTTGCAACTTTTGCGCATGTTTCTTCAAATGGAAGTCCTAATAAATCTGATGCATACTTTTCAAGAGGTTGGTCTAAATTTACATGTAAAACTTTCAGTTCGTCATATCTAAACGGTTCATCAAAATTAATATTTGGATAAACTGATTTAAACAAATCAACATACTTTGTGTTTATAATAAAATGTACAGTGTGGTTTGTTAATTTTTGATATTTATCAACCTGACCAATTGACGCAATTGTATCACCTAAAGAACTTGTTGTTAATTCTATTTTTATTATCATAAATTTACTTTTCTAAAACAAAAATGATCTTCTTTTTCATTAAATATTCTCAACTTAA
>Ga0181358_1001656_pt1 | contig 10189 bp, 12 predicted proteins | sample Fa13VDMM110SD_FD_130096 | JGI IMG/M metagenome (GOLD analysis project Ga0181358, IMG submission 130096) | Freshwater viral communities from Lake Michigan, USA - Fa13.VD.MM110.S.D | ecosystem: Environmental > Aquatic > Freshwater > Lake | place: USA: Michigan | collected 2013-09-24
CACCTTCGCCGGGGGTTTCCGAGCCTGGGACTCGCAGTACCGGCGCAGGATGGAGAGCATCTCCATCTTGTCCACATTGATCTTTTGCTTCGAGATCCCGAGTTCCCGGCTCAGGCTGATCTCACTTTGCTCAGAGAGAATCGCGGAGAGGACTTGCAGGTGCCTGCTGGACAGCCGGGCGTGATCGACCAGCTTCTGGAGCAACAGCTTGTCCGAGAGCGCGTTCTCAATGGCGTTGGGGTCGTAGTCCTCGTGAACCAGCGTCTCGACCAGGGAGAGGGTGTCGCGTCCCTCGCCGCCCGAGGTGATCTGATCAAGGCTGACGGTGTGAACCATCACCCAGGAGGCCCAGTATTCGCGCACCACGACGCCGTCTTGCCCCACCTCGACCACTCGCACGCGGTCGCCCGTGTCGAAGTCGCTGTCGATGGAGTCGTGCAGGCGCTGCCGGATGGTGCGGCGAACGAAGCCGCGAACTGACATCGTCAGGCTGACGCTGGCGTCGAACCGGGTGACCGCTTCGAGCGTGGCGACCTGCGCGATGGCTTGCAGGTCGTCGGGGTCGATCCAGGGGCGACGACGGATCCGCAGCTTGTGCCGACGCACCTCGTGCTGGATGACGCTCGCGAACTCGCGCAGGCTCGCTTGAGCCTGCTTCGAGGTCATGTGCCCGAGGTCAACCCGAAGTGCGCGCTTTGGGTTCACTCCAGCTTCCCGAGGATCGTCTCAAGGTCGGCGGCGATCTCCTCGTGCATGTTGGCGACACGCGCCTGGATCACGGGTCGCACGATGTTCGCCGTCGCCGCGACAGCCTCGCGGATCGCCGCACGCTGAACGCTGTCGCCCAGCGCAGACTGAAGTAGCAGACGCACAGCCGCTGAACGGTTGATCCCGTTCTCGTTGGCGTAGGCGTCGAGGCGCGAGATCAGATCACCGCTCAGGTCGCGGACAACGAGGGGAGATGCCATGCGGGTGCCTTCGGTCTGTGGAGGCTGGACGGCTGTCCAGCGGGCCATAGTGTTCCGAGGCTTCCGAGAAAGTCAACCCCGATTAGCTACTTCTCGCAGCCGACGATCTCGACCATGCCCGTGGCGAGAGCCGCACCGACAGCCGTGGCACCTGTCGCGCCCTGCTTCGCCTCGCGGATCGAGACGGAGTAGTCGTCGCGGTCAGTTGCGCGCATCTCGTAGAACTTGCGCCCTGCGGTGTTGTGCTTCGTGACGTAGGCGACGAGCGGACCCTGCGTCTGGAACACCCTCCACACCTGCGCCGAGCGTCCGACGCGGATCAGGCACCCGTACTCCAGCCGCTCCAGCACGGCGAGTGCTGCGGAGATCGGCGCAGGCTCGCTCGTCTCGAAGAAGTCGAAGCCGAGGTCGTCTGCGCTGAAGCTGCCTCGGAAGCCGCGTCGTCGTGCCATACTCCTGCCTCTACCTCGGGTGAGGGTGGCGTGTCACCCCGTCAGAGCTTGCCCCAGTTCTTGTCGATCTTCGCGGTTGCCTCGAAGCGCATCGCCGGGGCACCATCCACGAGGGAGATGCTGTGCGTCATACGCTTCTCAAGCAGCCGGGCCACGTCCTGCGCACGGTGTTCATCGCACTCGACATAGATCGCGTCGTGAACCTGCGCGATCACGAAGGCCGATGGATCGACAGCGGGCAAGTCGCGGTAGAACGCGATCAGCGAGTCGTTCACCAGATCGGCGGCTGTGCTCTGGATCGGGAAGTTCCACGCGATGGTCGCGTCCACCTCGCCGAGGGGGTAGATGCGGCGGCGACCGTGTAGAGCCGAGCGCACCTCGCCCTCGCGCTCCGCGACGACAAGCTGCTGCTCGCGCCACGTCCCGACTCTCGGGAAGACCTTGAAGATCGTCGCGATGATGCGCTGCACGATGTCGAGGCGCACCGGAGGCCCGTCGTACTTCGCGTTGCTCTGGATCGAGTCGAGGATCTTCGCCGCGCCCGCGCCGTAGTTGATCGCGTAGATGACGGTCTTGGCGAGGTCGCGCAACGCCTTGCGGCGGGTCTTGTCGCCCTGCATGAAGGCATCGCCGAAGCTGACCGACGCGACGTAGCTGTGCGGGTCGCGATCAGGGTTGAGCTTGTCGCCCTCGTCGGCTTCGAGGCAGCGCCGGATCAGTTCCTCGTCGCCGCAGAGCGCGGCCATGACGCGAAGTTCAAGCTGCGACTCGTCCGCACCAACGATGGTGCGCCCGTCGCCCGCCTCGATGATCCCGCGCATGATCTCGGGCCAGTTTTGGAAGTTGGGGTTCTCGCTCGTCCAGCGTCCCGTGCGCGCTCCACCGGGGTTCCACGTCGGATGGAGTCTGCCGGTGCGCGGGTCGATCTTCAGACCCTCACCCTGGCAGTACGTCGAGATCAGCTTGTCGGCTTTGCGGAAATTCGCGAGGTGCTCCACGAACGGGTGCGCGCCCCGCAGTCGCGAGAGTGCGTCCTTCGCCGTGCTCGGTGCGCCCGTCTCGGTGCGCGTCGGGGGCACGAGGCGGCACGGCCCGGTGCCGTCGAAGAGCGCCCAGATCAGATCCTTCGACTTGTGCGGCGACCAGTCTGCACGGTCAGCGGTGATCTCCAGCATCGCGGCGAGTGCGGTGTCGCGTCGAGCTACCTGCACGGCTTCGATCTCGTGCATCCGGTCGAAGTTCACGCGCACGCCGTCGCTCATCATCTGAAGCGCGATGTTTGCGCACGCCGTGTCCACCTCGACCACTGTCTCGACGGGCGCGATCTCGCGCTGCTGCGTGCGGTGGATCTCGATGGTCGCTCGCGTGTCGCGGGCGTTGTAGATCGCCAAGTCCTCGAAGGTCGGATGGTGCGTGGTCTTCCACGGGGGCGCGTAGGTGTAGCGGGCCGCGAGCCACTGGAGCTTCGCAGGCTCGTCGGGGAACAGCGCACGCTGGCGCATCATGGTGTCGGCCACGGTGCCCTGCACCTGTATGCCCCACACGCGGTCGAAGACCGCTTCATCGAAGAGCCGGTTGTGCAGAACCTTCTTCGCGTCGGGGTCTTCGAGGAAGTACCGCATGATCGCGAGAAGCTCGGGGCTTGCATCGCGGGTGTCCACGACCAGCGAGGTCGTCGTGCCTTCGGCGCAGATCCCGACGCAGGTGATCGCGTCGAGTTCCGTCACCGTCGCGGACGCCGTCTCGATGTCCACTGCGAACGTGCGCCCCTCGCTTGGGTACAGGTACCGGCGCACCTCTGCGGGATCAGAGGTGATCTGAAGCTGCACGTCGTAGTTCGCATCGTGCCGCAGCAGGTGCTTGGCCTTGCGCAGGTGCTCGATCACTGCCGGGGCGATGAACTGGCCCCCGAGAGCGGCTCCCTTGCCCGCGTCTGCGCCCCGAAGGATCAGGCTGGGGTGCATGGTCGGGATGATGTACGGGACGCCGTCGAGGCCCACCATCGAGCCGGGAAGCACAGTGCCCATGATCGAGGTGGCCTTGTGGTCGCTCTTGAAGAGCGTCTCGACGTGCTCGCGGGTCTTGTAGCCGCCGCACTCGGGGCACGACTTGCTGCGCTTGGTCTGCGGGTTGCTCGGGCCGCAGAGCGAGCACGCGAAGGGCTGCCGCGACTTCTTCTCGTAGCTGTACCCGATCAGCGCATCGAGGGCCGCGCCTCCGAGGGCCACGATCACGCGGGGCTTGTAGTGCTTGATCTCTTGGTCGAGGCGGGGCTGGCACGCGGGCACAGCCTTCGGGAACCGCTCCTGCAAGCTGCCCGTGTCCTTCACGCGAGGAGGCACGCACATGGTCGCGAGCGTCACGACGCAGTCTTCGCGGTCGATGCCCGCCTCGCGCAGTAGCGCGTCGAGCAGCGCACCGGGCTTGCCGATCAGAGGACGCCGCTGGATCAACTCCTGCGCGCCTGGACCCTCGCCCACGATCATCAGCCCGCCCTGCCGGTACTTCGCCGTGACTTCGAGGCCGACGAACCCTTTCGCGAGCGAGCCTTTCAACTCGCACGAGGCGCAGTCCGCGCACTCGGGGCCGAACACGGGGAACCTGTCTGCGGTGTGGGTCTTGGTCATGGCTGGATCAGTACCTTGCCCAGGTGCCTGAAGCACTTGTTGAAGAGGTCGAGGTCAGGGTTGATGTCGCGGTCGCGTCGAGCGAGGTAGTACAGCGCGCTCGGGAACGGGGCGGGCGTTGCGGCCCCGCTGAAGTGGAGTCGGCGCTCCACGAAGACGATGGCGTCGGCAGTCCAGGCGTGCGCATGGAACCAGCGGGTGTCGGTGCGCGCCGGGACGAGCGCGATGGCTTCGTCTGCGGTGGCGAGCTTCGCAAGCCACTGGCCGATGTCGCGCCCGTAGGGCGGGTTGCAGAACGTCAGGCCACGACCGGACCAGTCGAGCGCGAGGCCATCGCCGAAGATGACGCTGCGCGGCTGGTGCGGAACGGATGCGGGGTCGCTCTGGAACTTATCCTGCAAGACGGTGCAGGTGGCGATCAGGTTGGACGGGTGCCCGCAGGGATCGAAGTCGGGATCGCCTGACAGGCCGCAGAAGTCTTGCAGCGCGTCCACCACGACCTTCGGGGTGAACCACTCTTCACTCGTGCTCGTGAGCAGGGGTCCATCGGGCGTGTAGTGCTGGGTCATCGTCAGTCCTGATATGCGAACGCCGAGGCTCCGCGATGAAGGGGGTGAAGTCGCGAAGCCCCGGCGCTCTGTGATGCGTTAGGTCAGGTCAGGTCAGGATGATCTTCGGCTTCGGGGCTTCTGGGGGAGCCTGGAAGAACGCGATCTGGAAGCCCTGCGCGTAGGCCGCAGCGCGTGCGATGGGGCTGGTGACGATGCCGAGGACGACCAGCGACTGGACGCGCTCCTCGTTCGTCGTGGCCTTGCTCGGCTTGAGAGCCACGAGCTTGCCCTCACCCTCGCCAGTGTTGACCGCGATCCCCCACCGGGGATGCTGGTCGGCGTTGCTGCCGCCAGCGTCCTCGATGATCGGGTTCAACTGCTCGGCCTCGCCCAGCGCACGCTCGGCAGCCCTGATCGCGGCTTCGTCGGTGCAGCCCGTGAGGTGCTGCGCTGCCGAAGCAACGTAGCGCAGCACGATGCTGGCACCGTCATCCGTCTCGACCGCTGCGCCGTTGAGCGTCTCGTCCGACATGGTCAGACCAGACGGCGCGCACGCCGCTCGACGGAGCCCTGGGGCTGCGCCTGGGGCGCGGGAGCCGCTGCCGCCGCACGCGGGGCTGCGGGCTGCGAGAGCTTCGACGGCGAGAAGCTCTCCCACTCGTTCTTGTCCTTGCCGTTGTACTCGCGGATCTTCGTGTCGGCCTGGAAGTACGCGCCGATGCAGTCATCGGTGTCGAACGCGATCTGTCCGCCCTGCACGTCGTGCTCGACGCCGAGCGCCTTCACGAACGCGGCCAGACGCCACGTCGCGGACTCCATCAGCGAGAGCCACAAGGTGATCTTCTTCTCGGCGTACTCGCCGCTGGCGATCTCGCAGCGCACCTGCAACTGGGGGTTGCCCTTGCTGCTCGTGCCCTGCGTGATGTCGGTGACCGTGAGGTCGTAGGTGCCCTGCGGGATGGGCGCGTACTGGATGTCGCCGGAACCGCTGCTGGTGAACTCGATGCGTGCCATGTTATCGTAACTCCTGAGAACTGCTGTCTGGGTTGGTGTCGTATCAGGTCGCCGCCGATGAGTCGGCTGCGACACTCGGGAACAGATGGGGTTCCATCTGCGCCCAGAGGCTCTGGTGGTAGTCCGCACCGAGGATCACCTCGGCGGGAAGCTGGCGGAAGCGCGAGCGAGCGTAGTAGCCCTGGAAGGGCTTGAGGTGCGCCCGGTAGATCGTGGGCTTGCCGTCACGCGCCTGGAGGTAGGTGACGATGTCGCACGCGCTCGGGAGCATCTCCTTCACGCGCCCCTGGAGCAGCGGGCGTCCACCGCTCGCCTTGCCCGTATCGTCGTGAGTGTTGTCCGCGAGGCCGCAGTACACGACGTGCATCGAGAGGCGGCGAGCCTGCTGCTGTACGCTGCGGAAGTGCGTGGCGATCTGGCCCCAGCCCTGCTGATCCATGCCGCCGCGCTTCTGCGCGATCTCCTCGACGCACATGTCGGAGTAGTGGCTCAGAGAGTCGAGCACGAGCGTCTGACCGGGCAGCTTGTCTGCGCCTTGCTTCTGCTGGATGCCTTCGAGGTGGTCGAGCGTGCGGAGCATATCCGCCATGCTCGTGATCACCTTGTAGCTCGCGTCCATGCCTGCGAGGGTCAGGATGCCGCCTTCGTCGCCTTTCGGCATGAGGAAGATCGGCTCGGGGAAGTGCCCCGCCTGTTGAGTCTTGCCGGTGCCCGTGCTGCCGTAGATGCAGACGTGCAGCCAGCCGGGGCGCAGGGTCTTGGTCGTTTCAAACATCGTCGTCCTCGTCGGTGTCGTTGTCGTCGTCATCGAAGGAGAGCGCCACGACGCGGATCTCCAGCGGCTCGTCCTCGCGGAGGAGCGTCATGTAGTCGTCCGCGAGCTTCTCGGCGGCGTCTTCGTCGTTCGCCACGTCGAGCGCCACGCCGGTCTGCTCGAACGTGTCGAAGAGGACGACCACGAGCGCACCGTCGTGTGCATCGCTTGCGAGCAGACGCTTCGCGAGCAGGAACCGCAGCTTCTTTTCGTCGTTCATGCTTCTCCTGAGTCGGTGTCGGGGTTCGAGTCGCGAACGTAGCCAAGGGGCGGCTCGCTCGTCGTAAGCTCCTCGATGCTCGCGTCGGGCATCGAGTGGCAGAGGTTGTAGTAGACGCAGCGGCTGTACCCGCGAGCGTAGCCTGCGCACTTCGTGAAGTTCGCGGGCCAGCCCCGCTTCGACATCGTCTTCTCGATGGCTTTCCACGACTTCAGCGACTCTTCGAACTGCGAGAGGTGCGCGGGAGACGGGGTGACGTGGACCCGGTGATACTTGGGGACCGCCGTCTTAGTCAGGATCTGGACTAGAACCCCTCTATACACGGGGGTATGACGGCTGTCAAACACTTTCTTGAAGAGCCAGACCTGACCGAGGATCTGGAGGTTCAACTGGTAGCCCTCGATCAGGCTTTCGTTGAGCGCCTTCGCCGTCTTGTGTTCAACGATCCAGACGCCTCGGCGCTCCCCGTAGTCTTGCACGAGGAGGTCGATGCGCGCCGTGTAGGCGAGGCTCCGACGGATGTGCTCAAGGTTCTCTTCAACGGCGAGAACCATGTGCTGGTCAAGCAACGCGAGGTCGAAGTACCCCGACAGGATGCGGTCCACCTGATCGCTGATCTGCTCGTAGCCCGGCTCGGTCGCGAGAGGCGTGAGGCTGGCGAAGGCTGCGTCTGCGGCAGCTTGCTTGAACGCTCGGTCATCGTCAGGGCTGATCGGGTAGTCGCCCTTCACTTCGAGGTCTGCGAGTGCGGCAGCCCGCCACGGTCGCTGCGACTCCATGAGGTGCCGATAGTAGACCTCCAGCCCGTGGTGAACGAGGAAGCCCACGGTCAGCGCCATCTGCGGGCGCTCGCTGCGAAGGCCCGCGATGTTGTGCAGCGCGTGCTCGCGAGGGCACGTCATCAGCCTTGACCAGTAGGTCGAGCCGCGTGCGCTCGGTGCGCCGAAGGGGTTGTCGAGGCCCAGCACGAGGCCGGGCGCACGATGATCAGTTCGAGCCGAAGTCGTCGGCGCGAGTGGCAGGGTGATCTTCATAGTCTTCGTCGTCCTCTGGGTCGGTGTCGTCGGGGATGGGGAACAGGCAGACCGCGTGAACTCGCCGCCTGACGGAGACGATCTGCGGTAGGTCGCCACCCATGTTGATCAGGGCTTCTGGCGGCACGGGGTGCTCGATCAGAGCGGTGTGCGCGAGGAAGTCCACTTCGAGAACTTCGACTTCGATGGGATCGATCATGCCCGTGGGGCGGTAGAGCATCTTCACTGGTAGTTCCTCGCGGTGCAGAGCCACTCATCGACGTACTCGGCGACCTCGTCCTCGAAGCTCGGCAGCACGCTCGTGAGATCAGCCTCCGCGAACGCGCTGCTCGCCTCGTCATCTTGCAGGATCGTGTCGAGGTACTGCGCCTTGCGCAGGAGCACTCGGGCGAATAGCGAGTCGATGGAGTCCTGCGCGGTCATCCAGTAGATCGTGACCGGGCGCGTCTGGGAGATACGGTGAACGCGAGCCTCGGCCTGGAGGATCGTCGCGGGCACCCAGTCCAGATCGTGCACGATCAGATAGCGCGCTTCGGTGAGCGTCACGCCTGCGCCGAGTGCGCCGTAGGTTGCGATCAGCGCAGAGGCTGTGCCGGTGCGCGAGGTGTTGCGCCACGAGGCGACGGCGAGGTCACGCGAGGTCTGCTCGTCGTCACCGCTGACCACGACGGCGTGGCCGTGCATCTTCGCGGCGATGGCCTTCGCGGTCGCACGCTCGTGCGTGAAGATCACGACCGACTCGCCCTGCGCGACAAGCGAGTCTGCAAGCTCGACGGTGGCGCTGATCTTCGCCCGCGTCGTGTGCTTGCGAAGCGTGTGCATGATGCGGAAGGCTTCGCGGCCCACGCGACCCGTGGCGAGGGCTTCCACGATCTCCAGACGCTCGCGCTCCGAGAGCGAGTCCACCGAGGTCTGCGCCCGCTCCTCTTCGGAGAGGTCAACGATGAACGACTCGCGAGTGCGCGAGGGAAGCTGCACGCCTGCGCTGTCGATGGTGCGGGCGAGGTAGCAGGTGCCCAGGCGCTCGCGGAGTTCCTCGACGTGCGTCGGTTCGTTGTCGTGCCAGCCGTAGCCGGTGTTGATCGCGCCGACGTACCGCTGGCGGAAGGCGAGGTGACTGCCCCATGAGTACGCGCCCTGCGCGAGCGTGAGCAATTGCCAGAGATCCTGCGGCTTGTTGGCGAGCGGAGTGCCCGTCATCACGATGCGGTTCTGGATCGGCAGCACGATTGCCGAGGTGCCCTTGGTTCGCTTGGCCGAGGGCGTGCGAACGTAGTGCGCCTCGTCAACGATGACCGCGCCTGCGCGCAGTTGCAGGATGCGGTTCGCCCATGCCTCTGCCACGTCGAAGTGGAGGAAGTACCACTTGGCATCCTTGCGCCACGTCTTCGATGCGGTCACGTCGCGCCCTGCGAGGCAGACCATCTCGCTCGGGCCGCTGATCGCGCCCGTGGCGACAAGCTCCGAGGCCCACGTCGAGCGCGTGAACTTCGGGGCGATGACGACGCACGGTCGCGAGGGCGAGACGGTCTGCGCCGAGACAATCGCGCTGCGCGTCTTGCCCAGGCCCGGCTGATCGCCCAGCAGCCCGCTGCCATGCGAGGTCAAGAACTTGATCGCGGAGTGCTGGTGCGGGAACAACGTGCCCTTCGGCACCCACGCGATGCTCGACGCACGCTGCATCTCCTGCGCGATGTCGGGCAGCACGACGCCCCACGACGATGCGATGGCGCGCACCTCGGGCAGGTGCCACGTCGCAGCCGGAAGGCTCACCGCTGCGGGCAGCACTCGCACGCCTGGGATCGTCTGGAGCGTGCGCCACGAGGTGTGCTCGAAGTTGACGCCGCCTCCGCGCACTTCGGCCCAGTTGCGGCTGACGCGGCTGACGTTGATCGCGGTCACTGAGACGCCGCCTCGCGCATCAGAGCTTCGAGGGCTTCCTCGTCGCTGCTGAACTTGCGCTGCGCGATCTCGGTGAAGATCGAACAGTTCACCACGCGCTCGCACGAACCGACGACCCACACGGGGATGCTGCGACCGAGGGCGTAGCCGTACTCGATCCACGCGCCTCGCGTCGGGTTGTGCCACTCGGGCACGAGCACGATCAGCAGGTCCGAGGTGCCCACGGCTCCCAGGTCCGCAAGGGCTGCGTCCATGCGCACGTTGGACGGCAGTTCCCACTCTCGCAGGTCTGCGAACTCGTCCTCGACGGCGCGCATCGCCCTCACCCAGTCGTAGGTGATGGAGTGCCCGTAGATCCTGGCGTGATCCATGAACGAGGACGCACGCGCCCGCTCGCCGCTGGATCCAGCAACGTATAACCGCCTCATTCGTTGTCCAACAGGTTGGGGTTCCCGAGTCCCTTAGCAGACCCCGAGAAGTTGTGCAATCTCAAGGTGTTCCGAGGCCGCAGAAACTTTCTTCGTCAGGGCTGACGAAAGTTCTGGCGCGAGGGTATGACTCGGTGCATAACAGTGATGTCGGCGCTGCCGACGACGAAGAACCCCGA
>Ga0181358_1001657_pt1 | contig 10188 bp, 7 predicted proteins | sample Fa13VDMM110SD_FD_130096 | JGI IMG/M metagenome (GOLD analysis project Ga0181358, IMG submission 130096) | Freshwater viral communities from Lake Michigan, USA - Fa13.VD.MM110.S.D | ecosystem: Environmental > Aquatic > Freshwater > Lake | place: USA: Michigan | collected 2013-09-24
AACACAAACTCATTAAGCATGTGCGTGAAGGCTTGCCGCCACGCCACCGTCGCCCCCATCCCTTTTGATTTCTCATCAAGCACGCGGCTTTGCGTGGCTGTCCCTAATCCCTTGCCCGAAGATAACGGGGCGATATCCTGCACATCAAGCCCAAGCGCCCGCGCGTAAATTAGATATGCGTTTTGCCGCTCCTCTTCTGGAACAAACCCGCTTGGAATTTCTGCAAGCGGAACTGTTACTAATTGCGGCGGTTGGTCACCGGCGATTGTTGCAATTGCCGCGCCCATATAGGATTGCACACCGCGTCGCGCAGCTTCTCCCTGTGCCGATTGCAGAATGTCATCCACATGCGATTTCAATACACCGCTCAAAAAGTGAATTGCCAGCGGTTTGCGCCCAGCCACTTTTTCGCGCATAAACTGCTCAATCGCAGACATCTTGTAAATTGTGTTATAGGCCCGTTCTGCGGCGCAATGCCCAACCCCGTAATACAGCTCACGGTGGTCCGGCATATCAGAAAGCATAAACACCTGATGGTCTTTCATCTCGTGGATTGCGCCGCGCCGGTCGCGATACAGAACCGGTATTTGCGGGTCGCCGGTACGCACGCAACGATGCGGGTCTAAATGCATTAACCCAAGTACACGCGAGCCGCCGGATCGTGTAGCCCGCACAATTTCCACAAAGGCCCCGTTGCCCGTAAGCAGAAATGCCTGCATATGCTTGGAAATAAAATTCACCCAGCCCATGCCCGCTTCGGACGCCATCAACAAGTCATGCCCCTTGCGCGCCCGCAATCCAATTTCACTCTTTACCACAAACCCAAGCGCAGCCATTTTTGTTGTTGCCACGCCTACAGCTGACTGCCACATATCCTCGTGGTATATTGTCGCGGCCAGAAAATCATCCCGCTTCTGTGACCAAAACTGCGGCAAATTTGGCGGCAGCGAAAACATAGACCCGCTGTCCTGCGGCATATAGAAGTAATTAACAACACCGTTTTTAGTGGCTTGTGTTACTTCATCAGCCGTTACGGAACGGCGTTTCATTTCCTCAATATCTTGCAGCATAATTTTTCTCTAATCCCTCTCGTATCTGACAGCCCACGCTAAATAGCGCAAAGCATCCAAGCCGTGGTCAAATTCCTTGACCGGCTTACCCGAAACATCATCCCGCCGGTAGGACGTAAACTCCTTGATTAAATGCGTACAACGCGGGTGAACCTTCAGCCGCCGCACTCCATTTAGGTCAACTCCCACCATTGCTTGTAGTATACCTATGCTAGCCTCTACATCGTATGCTCCACGGCGAGTATAAATGCCCCGATTGTGCAATCTGCCCTTTAATTCCGCCGCGCTTCTGTCAACCACGCTAAATTCCGGCTCTGGATAAGGCATATTAGAGACCCGTTCAATTTGCTCTTCTGGTAATTGCTTTACCGCATAATCCTCGTTGAAAATTACCAGCGTTCCGTTTGTTCGCATTTGCGCAAGTAAAAACACGCGCGGATGCGAGCCGGCGGTATAAGTGCCAATGTCCGAGTCGTAATGCCCCGAATAACCATCGTCAATTCCCCACAAAATCACCCCGCCTTCTGGCGTGTAATCAGCCGTTTCGCTCACATTGCCATCATTGCCTGCGCTCCAAGTTTCGTACACCTGACCAGTCGCCTGCGCCCATTCCCCAAGCAAAAACCGCTGTCGCCGCAAACCAGTCAGCTCATCTAGCGTGCGTATGTAAGCCGTGCCCTCACTCGTCCACTCACCCCCCGTGTGCAGCTTGGGGTTGTCTTCATGAATGGACTGGTAAAAATTCATGCGTGGCGTGTGTGAACGGGCGTACAGCCAGTGCGTAGGCGTGTCTGGATTGCAGTCCCCTATGATTTGCTGGAAAGGCATTTTGAAGTTGCGCAAACGGGTTGTAAGTTTTTCCCACTCTTCCAAACTTAATTCCGTTGCTTCTTGGGCGAAAATCATGTCGTAGTCAGTGGACATGACCTTGGCCTTGTTGTCGCGCCCGCTTTGTTTTAGACCGGCGATGATAATTTCTGAACTGTTAGGGTACACATACGAGGTTCGTGTTTCGCGCCTAGCCCCGCTTAACATTGGAGCGCCAGATTGAAACACATCGCGCTCCAGTGTAACCAGAGCGCTTTCATTCAAACTTTCACGGGTTTTGCGCACAATCAATATGCGCGCACCCTTGTATCTTTGTGCGTAATAGTGAAGCTTCTCAAGACATGCGCGACTCTTTCCTGTTCCCGCTGCTCCGCTGATTACAACTTCACGCCCTTTGTCCAAAAACATCCGCAGGGCTGCGCCCCTCAACTCCGGCGGCTTGGTCGCCGTCTCCTGTTGGGTTTGCGCTCGCAAGCGTATCAACGAGCCTTCGAGTTTCATGTCCTGAAACCCCCGCTGCGACAAGTAACTCTTTAGCAATGTCATCCCCCAATTCTTTAGTAACTTCTTCAGCAGTTATTAACCGCTGACGCAACAACATTACCACCTCCTCGCGCCAAGTCACCGAAATAGCTGTGGGCGCATAAAGCCCCCACATTGCTGCTTCTCTGTCCGCGGCCCGCAAGGCAACGTTTAGGTTCCCCTCTTCAAAGGCGCGCCGCCGCACCTCCCTAAACACCTCTGCGATTTCGCCATATTTGTTGCCCAGCTTTGTCTGCTGGACAGAGCGCAATCGCTCAGTTGCCTGATTAATATATGTTTGCGCCTGCCGTTTCTTAATTCCAAACAGCTGCGCAATATTGGCAATAATCCGCGGCGTATCCCCGCCAAGCACAATAAAGTCGTAGACAATCCCGATGCGGCGTTCAAATTCAATTTTGTCTACTCTGCCAGCCATTTTCTTGCCTTATCCCATATATTAGCACATTTGTACGGCAATCAAGCCCGTCGATGCGCCACCAAAACAGCGCCAGCAATTCCTAGCCCATAGGGGATAACCATAATCCAAGATGGGCTTATGAAACAAGCTGCCAGCATCGAAATCCAAAAACTAATGCAAAGCGTGCAATGCATTCCGCGCCCGTACCACTCTCGCTGCCCAACCATGCCGCGCAATTTGCTGAACAAATCAAACGGCCCATCTTCTTGACCAATCATAAAAGAAATGCGGTATGTAGCCAGCGCTGCCACCAGAAACGTAAAATAAACCATTGCGTCTTTATTCTCCTGTGTTTGTAAAGTTTGGCGCGCCTAACCCCGTGCGGATTAAGGCGCGCGCGCGGCACCTAATCCCTGATTTTTTTAGGGCGGCCAGCTTTGCGTTTGCCGCTTGGCGTGCTGGTGTTATTTTCCAGTTCCGTAATATCGTCAAAGTCATCTTGGGGTTTCAGAGTTTGTTTTAGCGCATCAGCGTCGAGCATGGGCATCGATGATTTTGGAGCAACAATTCCGCCTGCGGGTGTCTTGGGGATTACAGCGTTGACAACTTCTGGTATATGTAAATTATCTGCAATAACGACTTCACGCGCCACAGCGCGCCAGTACGAACTCATCGCCAATTTTTCCACATCATCTTTGTGTACTTTCTCGTATTTTTCCTCGGGGTTGTTGCCACCGCGATACTTGCGCCCCATTCCGCCAAAAAAGGTCATTCCGCCGACCTGTGGGCCGATAAACTCCATTCGCGCAAATCCGTCTTCAATATCCACGATTGCCATAGTAAGTTCTCCTATTCTCCTTTTCGCTTCTATAACTGCATCACCGTTTCCACCACAACAACTTCCCATTGCTATTTCTCCATTCAAATACGCTTTGTAGCGTTTGTCCAAATACTCTAATAGTTTACCAGAATTAGACAGCGCCGTATTGCGGCGGCCGCCTGTCTTTGCGCGATAAACGAAAAGCGGCTGCCTTACATAGTGTCCGCAAAATCCGGCGATGGCAAACTTAGTAAAGAAATCCCCCTCTTCCCAAGCCGGCATTGAGGCATCAAACCCGCCCACTAAAAGCGCGCGCGCTGTTTCCACAAGCGCCGTAACTGCGTGCAGCCCGTCATCGCGCCAGACACGCTGCGCATAAGGCGCAGCGTAACCGGCAACCTTTGCCCCATCCCCATGTTCAATCAGCCAATCCCCGTACACATACATGCCGGTGGCAGCGTATTCCGTAACCATAATTTGAATGGTATGAGGCAGCAAATAGTCGTCCGCATCCAAGAACAAAGACAGACTTCCTTTCGCTGCTTGCAATCCAGCATTTCTGGCACCGCCCGCGCCGCTGCCGTTTGAATTAATTACGCGCACAAACGGATACGGGCGCAAAATGTTTTGTGGAATGCCATGCATTGTGTCGTCCACCAGCACGATTTCCCACTCCTCAAATGTTTGCGCCAGCACGCTTTCAATTGCGCTGGCGATGTACTCGTAATGCCCCTCGCCCACCGGTATGATTACGGACACAAGCGGGGAGCTGTAAGACTTGACCGAATATTGCGTTTGTTCTGTCGGGCATCCAAACGGGAAACGGCGTGTTTTCATCCAAGGCAACCAGTCGTTGATTGCTTCGTATTTAAGAGTGCGGCTGGCAGAGCCATCATGCCCGTGGTAGTGGAACAACGGAGCTTCCGTTGCGCGCACCGCCGTAAAACCCACGCTCAACCCGCGTGTCCAGAACTCAGTATCCTCGCCCGGCGCATAAGCCTGCCGGTGACTACCAGCCCGTTCCCACATTGATCGCCGGAACATAGCAGCGGAATGAATGCTGTTTGCCGGTGGGTTTGCCACCCTGCTCTGAATATTGTCCCAGTGGAATTCAGGCGGCCACTCTGTACGACCCACATCGCCGTTCGGAAAAATAATATCCAGCCCAGTGTAGGCAATGCCAACGCCGTAATCTTTGAATTTCGGCACGACAGCTGCGGCATATTTTGCATCCAGCTCATCATCGGCATCGAGGCAAACAATCATTTCGGTGCTTGCGTGCTGGATGCCGCGCGTGCGCGCCGATGCCACGCCTTCGTTGCGCTGCGTAATCACCGTAACACGGTCTGAGTATTTATCAATCATTTCAGCGGAGTTGTCGGTGCTGCCATCGTTCACAACAATAATTTCCGATGCCTTTAGAGTTTGCCCCAGAACACTCTCGATTGCGCGCCCCACAACCAACCCGTAGTTGTAGCATGTAATAACAACAGAGTATGTTCCTTCGTTGCTGGCTGGTTGAGCCACGCACTCGTACAGGTGTTTGTACTGGATCATTGCGTTATTCCAGCTCCACCTTTGGGCGCTTTGCTGGCAGATTGCGCGTAATTCAGCTCCGCCTGCATACGCCCACTCCACCCCGCGTAATAGTCCGTTGATATCACCGGGGCGCACAAGCCAGCCGTTTACGCCGTGCTGCACAATATCAGAAGTGCCGCCGTAGTCATAGCCAACAACCGGCACGCCGCACGCCAGCGCCTCAACCGTGCCAATCCCGAATGTTTCCTTTGTGGTTGCCAGATACGCGCTGGCCCTGCGCACCATCCCCTGCATTTCGGTGTGCGATTGCTTCCCAATCACCACAAGGTTTTGCAATCTCGGAGTATTATCGGGTGAGAATGTGGTGTAAACAGTAACACCAGCCCTAGCCAACTCCCATGCGGGAGTGGGGTCGCACACATCCGCCGACCGGTTCTTGTTCCAGATTACGAATAAAGGGTCTTTTTCGCTCTCTTGCGGTGTCCATTGGCCAAAATCGATACCGTGCCCTATAACTTGCGGAGTAAGGCGCATATTGCGCTGGAACACCGCTCCCACCCATTTAGACGGGACTGTAATTGCCCGCGCTCGGCGTGCCGCAGCCGCCATTATCTTGTTAATTGAGTGATGCCAGCCATGATAAATGCCAGACCCGATATCTCCCGTCCAGTAAATACCGTGGCAATGCAAAACATCAATGCGGGGGAACTCAAATTGTTGCGTGTGCAAGGCCAGTACATCGGCTTGCTTCCACTCTGAAACAATCTCTACACCGTGAGCTGGTAAGTGCTTGTATTGGGCGTGAACTACCCTGCCAATACCCGTGTTTTCCTCAACACCGTCGGGCGTGGGGTAGATGAATACTTTTACGCTCACGGAGCAAGAATTCCAATTGCGCCCATTTCAGACATATCTACATCGGATAACTTGTTCGGGTGCGGTTCCTGCCAAGCACACTCGTAGTCCAGCATTCCATTACGGATTGCCACCGTATGTCGAATTGGCATCTGCCGTGTCCCCAAAATTTTCTTGTTGTTTTTAAAGGCGTAATCCTTCCAACGATTAGACCCTTCCAGCTCAAACTGCCACGGTGTCTCGTCGTCTGTTAGAAGGTTTAGGAAGTCCTGCTTGTTCCAGATTGCAGCCAGCAACGAGGTGTTATATGCCGAAGCTGGATTGTCAATAATCAAATCCATACTCCCGCAAGCCTCGTAATCCCGCATGTCAGCGGCGTACAGCCGGTCGGTTGTCAGGTCAATTTTGGCAATATCCGAATGCGTTGCCATGTAATGCCCCAACTGCCGCACGGCGCTCTCTTCCACACGCCGCAGGATAAAGTAATCCTCCAGCATTAGAATAAAACGCTCCTCCACAAATCCGCTGTTCCCAATCAAGTTGCGAACCGCGTTGCTCCACTTGTTTATAGGGTAATCACCAAACTGCCCAAGAGAAACAAACTGCCAGTCGTCCGGTATTGCGAATTTCGGTGCGCTGAAGCCGGCAACATACCCGCGCATCCACGGCGCGTACTTTTGTTGCAGATAAAAAAAAGGTCGCAGACACCAGAGCGTGGGGTCTGCGACCAGTAAAACCGTTTTGACCTCTCCACCCTCGTGTGCCGAGGGTGGAGAGGTATTTTCCACAGACATCTACTACGCCGTGGGCGAGTAGTAGGAAGGACCACCAACTGCCGCACCCGAGTGACCACCGTCCGCATAGAACGAACTGTCGGTGAAGGGCGAGCGCTGGTGCGCCAGCGGCGTGTACTTGATGTTCGTAATCCGCGCAGCCAAGTGCGGAGTCAGCAACACCATACGCGGCTCGGTCTTGGCCAGCAACTGAACGCAGAAGTTGGTCGGAGGCTTCTTGTGCCACATGAACCGCCCGCTGTCGGACGTGTAGTACTGACCATCAGGAGCAAACGTCTTCGCTGCTTCCATTGCGCCGTTCGGCTCGTCGTAGTTGCGGTACTCCCAGTAGGTAACCGGAGTGCCGCTCAACGCCGTCAAAGGCACGAAGTAGATTGAGCTGGTGAAAGACTCGCCCGCCAGAACTGTTTCTGCCACGGCATCATCCAGCGCCACCGGCACTTTCGCACCGTCAATCAGCAGGTATTGACCCTTGCGCTCGAAGATGTCGCCGCGCATGTCATCGCGCATCTTAATCAGCGCTTGGCTGTCAATGACCTGTGTCTGCGAGGTGCTAAACACATTCTGGCAGCGATAGGTCTGGTAAGCGCACGGATAGATTTCGGTGAGCTCGTAGAACAGGGCTGTTGGCATGGTCAAGATCCAAGTAACAGGGTCAAGTCCCGCATTCACCGCGATGTACTTCAGGTTGCGGTACACGCCCGCAATCGCCCGCACAATCGCCGCGCCGTTGGAACTCACATCCAGCGAGCCAAACGAGCGCACAATGCTGTCCGCCGCGGGGCAGGCAACGCCGGTCTCAGCATCACGGTAGCCCGTGTTGATGAGCGTGTCCAAGCCGTAGAAGTACTTGCGACCGCCACCAGCAGTGTTGTTGGCGGGATTGCCGGTGTAGACCTCTTTGGCGAAGTCACGCGACCAGCCAACCGCCATCTCGAACATTGATTTGCCAACCTCGCTGTTCAGCGGGTTGATTGCGCCACTCAGCGCAGCGCCGGGAACGTTCACGTTGCCGCCCTGCCAAGGGGTGCCCTGCAGTTGCAAATCGAGGAACTCACCGCGATTTGTCACCTGCCCAATGCGGTCAAGGTCAAAGACCTTGGACATACGGGACTGGCGACCGTAGACAAAGCTGTATGTGCACAACTTCATCAAGCCAGCCACTGGCGGGTCATCGCAGACACCCGTCGGCTCGGAACCAGTGGTGGCAGTAACGCCAGTCATAATCCCGAACAGCGGGTTCATGTCCCGTGAAGGACGAACTGGCAACAGTTCCTGCAGCCCCAAGCGCGGCAGAATCATTGCGCTGAACACGGGCTGCGACAGTCCCGGAGAACTGAACAATCCGTTTGGTCCGTGCGCATAGGTCGCAGTCGGCGTTGAACTTACCGCCTTCGTCGTAATCACATTTTGCAGCACTTGCTGCGCCAACTTTTCATAATCGATTGATGTAGTCATTGTTAAGCTCCTGTACCTTGGTACGTTTTGTTAGTTATTTTTGTTGCCATTCAGGAACATCCTGAAATGGTCAAGCGGGTCGTCGGCAGGCTTCGCCTCCTTCAAGCGATGCCCCTCTTCAATCTCGGTTCCGCCATCCTGCGATGAGCGGTATCCCTTGGCAAACGCTTTCGGAGTTTCCCCTTCCAGCTCTTTTAGACGCACATCCATTTTCTCGAGGCGAGCCAACAGAGTTGCGGTATTTTTCTCTTTGGTGGTGACGTTCTTGGAACTTGCCGTGAGGCGCTCATCCATCTCGTTAATGACCCGCTTGATGACGCGCAATTCCTTTGTTACCGCCTGCATTTTCTCAGTAACGCCCAGCTCCGAGACTACCTCGCCGATTGTGGTTGTGAGCAGGTCTGCCAGTTCTGTCGGGGACATATAGGCAACCTCTTCCTGCTCCAGCTCCGAGTCGGCATCAACTTCCTCTTCGGCATCGACATCATCTTCCTCATCGGAATCCTCTGCCTCAACATCGTCAACCGCCTCGAGGTCGTCATCGTCTTCATCGGGATCACCACCCAAAGCTTTCTTTTTCTTAGCCATGCCATTCTTCATGCCGTGCTTTTTGTCATGACCCTTGCTAACCGCCATTACCTCGGCCTCATCCAAGTCCTCTTCCGCAGCCATCTCATCGGCGGCTGCAACTTCCTCATCATCCTCGGCGTCCACCATTTCGGATTCGGCCTTCTTGGACGAATACATCTTCATCACTGGCTTTTTTGGTGCCATCGCTTTCGTTGCTACACCTGAAAGTTCCTTTTTCTTGGTTTTCTTTGCAGCGCCATCGCTGTCCTCGCCCTCCTCCATTTCAGCCTCTTCCTCATCGACAGCAGCGCTGCCTTTCTTGGCAAAAGGATTGACGCCCTTTTTGCCAAGTACAAATTTGCCCTTAGTGGTTTCCATAACTGTTTCTCCTGCGGCATCTTCTGCGCCGCCTAAATTCTTTTCGGAAATAACCTGCTCCATGAGTGCCAGCACTTCGTCGTCCGGCATTCCCCTAATTTCAGCAAGCACAGCCTCTGTGCCATAGCTTGCGGGATTTTCGCTTGCTTCCTTGTAGCGCAGTCCCTCGGACATCGCCTCTTTCTCCGAAATCTCTGCACCGGAGATTATTTTCTCCACAAGCGCATCGCCCACCAATTCTTTCAGCGCCTTGAACTTCATCTCATTCATATCTTTGTCCTCCACAATCTCAAAATTTGTAAAACGATTAGAGGCGCGCTCTTTGGGCAACAGCGACCTTTCGAATATTTTTATGTTGTGAAATACGCCATCGCTGTCAGGCTCGGACATTGGATGGACAAACCCCACACTCATTGAAAGCTCCTTCGCTTTCTCCGCCACACGCATCGCAATCTCGGGCGAGCGAAACGTGCCGCTCTCAATTAGCATGCGCCCATGCATCGCACCAAAGTCCGCATCGCCCAAATCCAACTGCGGCTCGTGCCACCAACGCAACGGCCCGCGCGCATCAACGCGGTCTGCATCTTCGTTCAACGCCTTTGTGGACACAATCTCTTTGTCGCCATCCACAAATGCATTGGAACTAATCGCAAGCCAGCGATATTTTCCGTTCGCCTGCTTAAACACACGCAAACCGCCGCCCGAAGCACTCACCATTGCCGCAAAATCAGCCTTGGCAGCAACACGGCTTTCCTTTCGCGTAGTCGTAAACCAACTCAAAAAATCAAGCATGTCGCATTTATACCATAGTTAGGCCGTAACAAGCGGTTTTTATGACTTTCCGAAAACAATATTTATCGCCTTTTGCGCAACCCCCAACAACCCGCCGCGCCCCGCACCACCGCCAATCCTTGGAAAAACAATCCAATCTAAGCG
>Ga0181358_1001658_pt1 | contig 10186 bp, 22 predicted proteins | sample Fa13VDMM110SD_FD_130096 | JGI IMG/M metagenome (GOLD analysis project Ga0181358, IMG submission 130096) | Freshwater viral communities from Lake Michigan, USA - Fa13.VD.MM110.S.D | ecosystem: Environmental > Aquatic > Freshwater > Lake | place: USA: Michigan | collected 2013-09-24
ACTTACTATAACTTATTGAACCAATCTTCTGTATCTCCATTCACAATTGGAAGTACTTTGATTTCTTCAGTAAACGGTACAACTAGCCAAGTGTTAGCACCTTTAACACTTAGCACTTTAGATGCAAACGGTAACCAAGCAACTAAAATCTTAACTCCTGTTATTGACCCGTATCAACAACAAAGTGGTGTTATTGAATTGAAGCAACCATTCAGAATTGATGGTTTCACTAAGTTGACATTCAGCATTTTTGCGTCAACTTCTATTCAGTTCCAATTCTACCCTTCTGATACAATCAACATCGCAAGAGGTTTAGGTGGTAACGCTGTATCTAAGCAATATGGTAGTCCAAAAATTATCAGACCTGCTGCTCGTTAATCCGAGTAGATTAGGAAAAATATAAGAAAGGGGCGTGAGTGTGATTTTATCTTACTCCGCCCTTTTTTTAATTAAAATTTAGTAAATTTGTTTTATGTCATTACCGAGAGTAAATATATTCAACTATACGGCTGCAGCTAATCCTTACTTTGTTAAGAGTTTAGCTCATAAATATGGTTATGAATTTGATAAGGACCAAAAATTAGAAACTGTTTTACAACAACTAGTTACTTATGAAGGGGAGCCTGTCATGATGGAAATAATTGAGAACAATCCCGATAAGGATTTATTCATGGATTATTTTGAAAAGAAGTATGGCAAAAAAGAAGAAAAAAGTAATTCTAATGAATTAGGTGGTGCAAGACTGCTTGACACTTATATGAATTTTACAGGACAGTTACAAGCTGCACAACAAACTGCTGAAAATAAAATGTTAACAAAAGAAACAAGTGTTATGGTTTTACTAGGAGCAGTTCTTATTTCATTCGCAATAATGTTTAAAAACAACAAGTAATATGGCACTTAACGCACTAGAAACCGCAAAAGAATTAATTTCATACGCAGTAGTAACTGATAAAAATGGTTTAGTAAAGTTATTAGAAAGAAATGGTATTGAATTACCAAACAATCCTTCTGATAATGAAGTAACCGTTGCTGTATTGATGGCAAATCAAAAAAGTGGCGTATTTAGAAATGAATTAAAAAAATATTTAGTAGGATTAGTTCCTGATGTAGCTAATTATATAACAGAATTAAGTGGAGATATGAACTTCACAGGTACAGATGATTTTTCTTTTACTGCAGGAGATGATGAGTTTTTTAATGCAATTGCAAAAGCACCTAAAGTAAAACCAACTGCAGTTCAAGCAAGAGCTTTAAGAATTACAGATACAAACCCTACAGGTAAAACTAAAACAGGTCTAGCTTTAGCTAGTATTGGGGACTTCTTTAAAACCAATGTTCTTACTAGAGATAATATAAATGCAGGTGTACAAATTGGATTAACTAGTTTAGCCAATAAGACTCAATCAAGACAAAATGCTGTAACTACTCAGGCTTTAGAATTACAAAATTATCAAGATAGTTTAAGACAACAATTACCTAATGCTGCAAAAAAATCTAATACTATGTTATATGTATGGATTGGAGTAGGTGTATTAGCTGTTGGTGTTTTAGGATTTGTTTTATATAAACAATACAAAAAATAATGATTAATAATAAAAAAATATTATTAATTGGAGGTGCTTTGGTATTAGCATATATTCTTTTAAAAAAGAAAAATAAAAAGAAAAATAATACTACAGTTAGTGCAAATGGAGAAGAAAAGGTAGTACCGATATATCCAATTGATGTTAAACCAATGCCATGGATAGGTGTTCCAAATTCACTTCCTCAAATTAAGATTAATTAAAATGACTAAAGAGAATAAAGAATTATTGTGGTTAGGTGGATTTATAATTGTTTTATATACACTTTATAAGGTGTATGAAAAGAAGTATCAATCAGTTCCTGATTCAGTAGTAATTCCAACAGAGTTCGAAAATTAAATAACAAACAAAAACAAAAATTATGCACAAAGGTAAAAATTTATTGATTTTATTAGGTGTAGGTGCTTTAGCATACTACTTATTTATGATGAAGAAGAAAAAAGATGCAGTTTCTGCTCCTTCAACTGCATCAGCTAATTTCACAGGAACTATGGGATATTAATTTTAAAAATTAAAAATAACAATTATGTTAAAAGGTAAAAAATTATGGGTTGTATTAGGTGTAGGTGCTGTAGCATACTATTTATTTATGCAAAATAAAAAAAATAAAGCTGCTAAAGTAATTGCTGCTCCTGCAACTAACTTCACAGGAGACTTAGATGTTTTATCAAATCAAAATTTCACAGGAGATTTAGGTGTTCTTAATGCTTCAGGTGGAAGATTAACAGATAGACAAATAAATAGAATTGCAAATGCTAGTCCTGAAAGAGCTCAAAGAATTTTCAATAGAGTTTCTAAGAGACAAGGGATGAGATAAAAATAAAGTTATGACTAATACTAAAAAAATATTATTATACGCAGGTGTTGCTGTAGTAGGCTACCATTTATGGAAATACTACAGTAAGCCTAAAAGTGTATTAGTAAAAGGTTCTGATGCTGATACTCCTGAAAAGGTAGAATATAGCACAGGAAAAGAAGGTATGATAGGTTCAGACGGGTCTTTAGATAGAATGATAAATTTAAAGAAGCCTATCTATGTTAGACCTAGAAATTCTATTCCTAATGTATATGATAGAGGTATTGGACAATTTATTAATGCTAGTGGTTGTGATATGAACGCAACAGGATTTGCTGATAACTTATCTACAGCTTGTAATGCAAAAACAGTAAGAAAAGCACAGTCTACAAGTATTGATATTCCTATTATACCGCAAAACTAAAAAATGAATAAAACAGTAAAATATCTTTTGATTTATGCTGCAGTAGCAGGTGGAGCTTATTTACTTTATAAGCAATATCAAGTTATGCAAAATAAACTAGATGGAGATTCCGCTTTAAAAAAGTGGAACGCACAACACAACTAAAAGAAAAACAATGGCAGAAGCGAAAGATATATTGGATAAGGTAAAACAATTAAAATCTAATTCTGAAAGCATGGCCTTAAAGAAAATGAAAGGAACCGTTTCAGGAGCTTTAATTGGTATGGGTGGAGGCTTATTAATAGGATTTACAAGAGGCTATAGCTTAGTCTCTTCTGCATTTGTAGGGGCTATACTTGGTGGTGTAATTTCTCAAGTTTTATTACCTAAACTGAATGACGATAATGAATAATAAGTATATTAAATTTGCAGCTTTAGCTGCTATTGCAGTAGGAGGTTACTTAGTAATTAAAAATTTACTAGGTAAATCAGCTAGTTCTGCTCCTGTTAGCACTACACCTACTTTGCCACCTCAAATAACTTCTCAAGATTTCCCTATTAAAAAAGGAAGTAAAGGGGATAAAGTAAGAGAAATTCAGCAAATTTTATTGGGTATTGATGCTAATGCACTACCTAAATATGGTGCTGATGGAGATTTTGGAAGTGAAACTGAATCAGCTTTATTTAAGTATTTGAATAAAAAGTCAGTAGATAAACAAGATGACATCGTTAATTTAAACGGATTAAAAGATGCTGCACAAGGACAAAATTTACAAAATTCTGTAAATTCTACTAGAATTGCCATCGGTAATCAAGTAATTCAAGATTTGAAATCTAGTGGGAAAAGCCTATATGCAAAAGACATCGTAGATGTTATAACGGGAGGTTTGGACTTTTCAGGTAGAGAAATAAATCCAACTTCTAAAACAGTTGTAACTAACGCTTTAATAGTAAATGGGTTCGAAATTAAAGGTACTAGTGTGTTACCGAGTGGGTATTTAAAAATTACTACAAGTGGTGGTGGATTATTAGGTGGATTTATCAAAGTAAGTCCATTTGCTGTCATAGTAAAATAGTATATTTATATAAAAAATAACCATAAAAATGGAAGTAAATTTAGAAAAAAAGCTTACTGCCAACCAACTTTTTAAAGAATATAAAGACGAGGGAGGCACATTGAATTTTTCAGATTGGTTAACTAGAGAAAAAACTAAAGGTATTTTCCCTATTAATGCTAATCTAAATCAAGAAGTAGGTAGAAAATTAATTGATTTAAAACAAGAAGAAATGAATAAAACAGTTCTTGGATTTCCCGTAAGCACCTTGTTAATAGCAGGTGGAGTTATCATAGTAGCAATAGTTGCTGTTAATGTATTAAAAAAGAAAGCATAATGAAAAAAGATAATTTTATTTGGTGGGCTTTAGGTGGAATAGGAGCTCTTGCTCTTTATTATCATTATCAAAATAATAAAACGAAAAGTGTATCTATGCAAGACTTAGTAGTGGATGTTATTAATGAAGAGCAAGATAAGTATAGTACGCCTTTTCAAGCTGAGTACAATATTGTCATGCCTTCTGATTTAGTGTCAAAGAGAGTGAGAGAAAAGGGAGAACAATTAACAGCAGGTAGATTTGCAATCCAACCTGATAAGGTACAAGCACCCTTATATTTATAAGATGCAGTACAAATTGTGGACAAGATATGAACCTGTAATGGTTAAAGTTGTGGTAAAAACTAATTCTCCACAGCTTATTGTGTTAAAAGCGTTTGACCCAACACAAGCTAATACGGTTTTTATGGAGAGAGAAAAAACCATTGATGGAGTACAAGAGTTGTATGTGAGGATGCCATTATCCCCTAGTTCAACTGCTTTATCAATTTATAATAAAAAAAATGGCAACTTACCAAAAGGTAAGGATAGTTCTTTTGAAGTAGTGGAAATCAAAAAAGAAGATTTGGACATCACTTTGTCTCGAACAAAAATGGACAATTCTTTAGTTAGAAATTTTGTTGCTTTTGCTCAGAAGTTTGCATTTAACGCAGGTTGGATTCAGGCTCCAAAAGATTATGTAAGTAGTGTAGGTGCTTTTAAAATTGAGTATTTGCCTTACATAACAAACAACAAAACAAATGAAAAGATGGCTACCCCTGCTCGTATAAGTACCAAGAATGGTCGTATACAAGTATCAAGGGAATCATTTTTACCATTTACTATTCCTATGAGAATGGCAATCTTATTACATGAGTTTAGCCATTATTACTTGAATAGTGATATTTCTAATGAGACTGAAGCTGATTTAAACGGACTTACAATTTATTTAGGATTGGGCTACCCTATTAAAGAGGCCTATTCTGCTTTCATAGATACCTTTATCGGTTATCCAACGGAGCAGAACAAAAGAAGATATGATATAATTAATAGGTTTATAAAAGATTACATTGAAGAATATAAAATAAAAGATGTCTACGCAGTAGGCGAATAAAAATTAAAGTTATGGCAGATAAAGGAGCACTTAGAGTTTATACAGAATTACCATCTTGGGCAAAAGGTGTAGTTGTTGTTGGGGGCTTAGTTGTAGGCTATTTAGCAGTTACTTCTATTTTAAAATCTATTAAAGCTAAAAAAAATAAAGAAGAATCATTAGCTGAAGTTAATAATGCAAATTCTGAATTGAACACTCAAATTCAAACAGGGAAAGGTCCAACTATTGCAAGAAGTACTGCTGAGGTAATGGCTAATGCTATTGTTGCGGCTTCTAATGATTGTGGTACTAATGAGAAACAAATATATGCTCAATTTGATAAGGTTAATAATCAAGCCGATATACTATTATTTGTAGATGTATTTGGATTAAGAAAGAAAGTAAGATGCCCTTTCTCAGATGACCCTAGAGAATCTTTTTGGAGTAATTCTACACCACCAATGTCATTATCTGCTATGATTAATAGTGAATTAGATGCAACTCAAATTGCAACAATAAATAATAAATTAGCAAGTAAAGGAATAACTTATAAATTTTAATATATGGGACTTTTTGATGGACAAAAAAAGAAAGCAAATGATAGCTACTCACAGAAATATCCTTTAAGTGATAACATTTCTAATTTACAAGCTTCTGTAAATGCAGCTAATGTAGAGTTAGTTGGTTTAAGAAATTACCAACCTGAAAAAGGAAGTGATAAAAGAGCTAGACAAAGAAATATTACTGCTCTATCTAATAGAATAATGCAGTTACAAAATAAGATTAAAGATTTAAAAAGTGGAATGAGTGGAAATGATATTTTAAGAATAGCAGCACCATCATTAACTAGACTTGCTGATGTTACTACCAACAAGATATTAAACACCACTCCTTATAGCTTTCAAATACCTGCTTATAATAATCCAAAAATAACTAGTAACTTATTAGCTACTCCAAAATATGCTCCTGCTAAAACAACTGATGCTAGAGACTTAGCAGATTCAGTAGAAAATGGCCAAGGTCTTCCTGTAGATGGAGAACCTGCGGGTGCTCAAGGAGATTATCCTCCTCCCTACGGAGTACAAGGCTCAAATTCTAAGTCAATTTTATTATATGGAGGTTTAGCAGCAGTATTGGGTTTTACAGCTTATTATATGTTTATAAAGAAAAAATAAAAAAAATGGCATTACCAAAATTAGGACCTACGGGCAAAAAGATAGCAACAGGAGCAGCAGTTGCAGGTGTATTAACACTTGCAGGGATTGGCATATCAAAACAAGCAGAACGAAAAAGAGTTTTGTCTACTGAAGATGAAATGCAGAAAAAATATCCATTTTCTGAAAATTGTCTTGAAATGCAAAAAATTAATAATTCTGCAAAGTTGGCTTTGGCTCAAATGGAATCTGAATCAGGTGGAAATGCGGGTACAAAAAGAGTAAGAGCAAGACAAGTTGCTGCTTTAAAAGCAAGAATAATTGAAATTGAGAAGTATATACCGAGTTTAGATTGTTCACAAGCAGTTTTAAATCCTGATGCTTTACCACAGGATGCTCCTGCAGCAACATCTAATACAACTAAATATTTGTTATATGGAGTTGCGGGTGTAATTTTGTTAGTGGTATTTTCTAATTTAATGCGTAAAAAAGACTAATTATGGCAATAAAAATATTTGGTACAAATATAACAGGTGGAGAAGCTCAAAGAAAAGAAGCTGCTTCTAATGTTATGTCAGGGAAATATCCTTTGACAAATGATTGTAATTTGATGAAGAGTACTATTGAGGCTGCAAAAGCTGAATTAGCTCAAATTAACGCAAGTAGACCATCTACTGCGGGTGGTAGGCGTATTAAGGCTAGAAATGCTGATGCTTTAAAAGTTTGGGTTAATGAAATGCAAAACTTTTTAAAGGATTTAACATGTGGTATTGTATATACTCCTGAAGGAATTAAAATAACTCCCGTAGCAACTCCTTCTGTAGCTGCTACTGTAATGCCTAGTCCAACTACACCTGCACCTAGTCAACCTATCATTTTTACCCCTGATGTTGTTAAAAATTACGAACAACCAAGTATTAAATGTGCTGATGGTACTTATGATGTAGCTAATGGAGTGGTTCCTCCATGTGCAACAAAAGGTGGCATATACTTACCTAGTTTGCCACTACCTGCACCTGCACCTGTATTACCAAGTGGTCAGTCAACAATATCAAGTGCACCTGCACCTGTATTTGGACCTGCTACTACTCCTGCTCCTAAAACAGATTATGCAAATTTATATGATACGGCTGCTTTAGGTACAGCAATAGCTCAATCGAATGGTTCTGCTCCTGCCCCTGTTAATGCCCCTGCTGCTCAAGATGATACACAAAAATATTTAATGTATGGTGGTATTGCTTTAATTGGTGTTTTAGTATTAAATTCATTAACAAATAGAAATTAAAAATATTTACTATGGCTATAGATATGATTGAAAATAATGATTTAGGTGCTTTAGCCGTAGGAAGGCTTGGAGACTTAAATAGTTTTACAGATGAGAGTAAAGGCTATAAAAACTTTGCAGGAAATGAAGAAGTTTTCCAAAAAATAGACATAAATGAAGAGTTTGAAAACCTTTTTGGAAGTAAAACATTCAAAAATAACAAAGAAAAGGCGAAAAATGATGCAGAAGCTTTTGTAAAAAAACTACCTAAAACTACTTGTGATGATTTATCAAGTAGCTTAGATAAATTAGCATTATATATTGAAGCTGAAACTAAACAATTAGGATTGGCTAAAGGACATGTAACTGAATACCCGAAAATAAGATTGGGAGTAGCTAGAACTGCAGAGGCTGATATGAAAATGAAACAACAAGATAAGCAATGTATAGCTATAGCTGAAAAAATTCAAAGTGAGCAAAAGAAAGCTGACTTGATAAAAACCTTAACTAATGTTTCAGAAGATAGTGTTCAACAAGCTAAAAAAGACCTTTTTGGTAATCAACCTCTTTACCCACCTCCTCCAAGCGGTAAAGGCCCATCAGGTTTACTTGGAGGTTCTAACAAAAATTTATTAATTTACGGTGGAATTGGAGTAGTTGCTCTAATTCTTTTATTAAGAAGAAACTAATAATGAAGTACTTAAAACCCGCATTGATAATTAGTGGATTAGGCGTAATTGGTTACGCCCTTTTCCGTTATTATAAGAAGCAAATAGACTTTGTAAAAGATATTCAATATACCATTTCAGGGTTAAAAATTGTTAACATCGCTAAAGAAGATGTTACGCTTGATATATTTTTAAAAGTTTATAACGCATCTAATGTGGAGGCAAAAATTACTGAAATTTTCTTAGATGTAATAATGAATGGAACTAAAGTAGGTTCAATTAATGAGTCTAATGAGTTCACAATTAAGCCAACGCAAACTACAGATGTAAGTTATAGATTTAGCTTTAATCCTAGTTTGGTTATTAAAAATATTGTTAATATATTAACTTTGACAGTTGCATTGAAAGATGTTGTAATTGTAGCAGATGGATATATGAAAGTTAAGAGTGGATTTTTGTCAACAACTATTCCATTTACATATCAAAACACATTGAAAAATCTTTTAAAATAATAAGAAATGGGAGCAACTAATATATGGTCTAAAACAATTACAGATAGTACACTAACTATATCAGGTACGCAAAATGTTGTTAGAGTATCAATTTTAGCAAGACAAGGACCTGTAACTCTTTTAGGTACAGCAACTTTTAATGGAGTTGCTTCTGATACTGTAACTTTTGCAACAGGACAAGGTGTAACTTTGACTGCAGCATCTGTAACAAATCCTATAGATGGAGTAACAGTAGTCGTTGCGGGTAGTGGAATAGCAGATGTAGTATTATCATATCAATAAAATATTAAAATGAAAAGTACAAATATTATATTATTTTTAGGTTTAGGTCTTGTAGGTTATTACATATATAACAAGACAAAAGGTGGTTCTAAATTAAATGTTAACTCATTTGTAGAAGAAAATTTGTCTAATATTCCAAGTAATATTCCAACTAATGTTCCTGTAGCACCTCAAGAACCAACTGCACCTATTCCTATGCCAACTGCTGCACCTGCAACAACAACTAAATATACTTATCCTGAAGGAATTGGTAAAGATGGGAAAAAATTTGATTTGAATGATGGAGATTATGTAGCAAATGGAGAAGAAACTGCTATTTTATATCAAGGTAAATTAAGACCTATGACTGCAGCTTATGCTAATAAATTTGCTGCGGGTACATGGGAAAGAACAAAAATTATAGATAACATAGTCTACAGCAGCATACCTAGAGGAGCTGTTTTAGACGCATAAAATATTTAAACAAAAAAAAATCATAAAAATGGAAGATTTTATCTTATCGGAAACAAGAACAATTTTTAACAAAGCCATAAAAAGATTCGCAAAAGATAATAAAAAAGACCAAATAGATGTGTCTTTTCTTTTGCGTTTGACCCCTGAAAGAGAAGTTGGTTATGTATATTGTCAAGACCATACTCCACTAAGGGAAAGTAGTATCAAAGAGATACTAAATGTTAAAGCTTTTGATATGAAGGGATATACTGTTTTAGTTCCCCCTCAAATCAAAAAAATTATTGAGAATTTAGAGGCTCGAATGAGCTCAAATAATATAGAAGTATGTGTTTACCTAGATAGAGAAGACGAAGATGAAGTTCGTTATTTCGTATATCAAGATGGTAAATATATAAAAGAAATTAGTTTACTTGAATTGATTAAATAATTTGTAATGAGTAGTACATTTTTAGGAGGAGATACTTTTAGTTTTATTAGTGGCGGCTCAGGTGGCGGTGCAGGAACCGATGGTTCTGCGGGTACATCGGGAGTGTCAGGTACATCGGGTACTTCAGGTACTCTTGGTACTAGTGGTATAAGCTATGGCTCTAGCGGTACTAGTGGCG